>Ga0222626_1000037_pt1 | contig 100599 bp, 88 predicted proteins | sample AntAcemetageno91_FD_179862 | JGI IMG/M metagenome (GOLD analysis project Ga0222626, IMG submission 179862) | Saline water microbial communities from Ace Lake, Antarctica - #91 | ecosystem: Environmental > Aquatic > Non-marine Saline and Alkaline > Saline | place: Antarctica: Ace Lake...
TGGAGAGATCTTCAATTTTGGAAGTTTCCTCAAACATTTTTAAAAACATTGTGATTGGTTCATTTTCATCTTTCCAGAATTCCATGTCGTTCTCCTTTTTTAAAAGTTTTTGTTAAAATGCCTGCAAGTAAAGGTTTAAAATGTCTTCCTCCTCGAGATAGCGAGGATTGTAACTGACCTGCGAGTCAGCAGCGGCCAGTTCCACGAGCGGCATGAGTTCTTCCCTGCCTTCGGGAATGTCAAAATCCTTCAGTGTGTCTGTCAGGCCTATATCCGCCTTAAGATCCCTGACAGCCTGGACAGCTTCCCTGCCCGCCTCCACCGGATCTTTCCCGTTGACATTGATACCCATGGCATCGGCAACCATGAGAAACCGGAGCGGAACCTCCTCCACATTGAAATCCATGACAATGTCAAGCATGATGGCATTTGCGAGGCCGTGGGGAATCCCGTATTTTCCTCCCAGGGCGTGAGCACAGGCGTGTACCCCCCCCGTCATTGTGTTACCAAAACACAGCCCCGCCAGCGAGCTTGCTATAAGCATATGTCCCCTGGCTTCTATGTTTTCAGGATCCTTGACGGCTATGGGGAGATACTTGAAGATAAGCCTGATGGCGTGAAGACCCATGGCATCCGCTATCGGTTCCGCCGAGGTGGATGTGACCCCCTCGATGGCGTGGGTAAGCGCGTCCATTCCCGTAAAGCCAGTGATCTTGGGCGGAAGAGCCACGGTGAGTTCCGGATCCAGCATTGCTATGTCTGCGTTATAGGGGTGAGAAATCGCGAGTTTTACTCCATTTTCCACATCCAGGGCCACTATGGCATTGGTCACTTCACTTCCGGTTCCCGCGGTTGTCGGAAATACGATATGAGGTGGCAGAGGTTTTGCGCCTTCCCAGAGGGCGGCCAGGTCGGCAAGGGGCTGGAAATCGTCAATCTTTCGACCGATCATGATGTTGACCGCCTTAGCGGTATCCATGACACTTCCTCCACCCACTGCGATCAGGCAGTCGGCTCCGCACTTGCGATAGAATTCGGCCCCCTTGTTAATGATATCAATCCTGGCGTCCTGGACGATGTCGTCGAATATGCCGACCAGCTCGAGGTCAGAATCCCTGACCGCCTCGGCCACCATTTCGGAGACCCCGGCCTTTACGAGACCCTTGTCGGTATATATCACAGCTTTCGTCCCGCCCAGTTCACCCATCTCGTACCCAACCTCGGATCTTATTCCTGGGGCGTACATGATCCTCGGCCTGTTGAACCAGGCGAAAAAAGGATCAAATTCAATATCCGGATACTTCATGTCATTCCTCCTTGCTGTAGTTGCGAGGGCTTCGCGGAACAGGGCTTCGCAAAGGCCTCATTGTCTTGGAAAAGAGCTTTGACTCACTTGTTACCGGTTCGACAGAAATTTTGGCTGTTTACGAACCAGTAAAGCCTGAATGTATGCATCATAAATACAATAGAAGATACTGTCAATGAATTTGTCGTACATTGTCAGAATCAAGTAATATGTCCGGAGTTGTAGCACTCAACCACTTAACCACTCAACCACTTAACCACTTAACCACTTAACCACTTAACCACTTAACCACTTAACTGCCTAAGGTGAACACCAGACAGGTAGGAATAACTGAACAGAACAAATATATTGACTGCGGACATAAGATTATTATAGCTTTTGCCGGTAACAATGTTGTTTATTCTGATCTGATGGAATGGCAGTCATTTCCTGTAGAGAGCAATGGAGACGGTATTCAATGATTGAGATAGCGCAGTTTGAGGAGATCGCTCAGATCAGGATGAGCCGGGTGATAGATGGTGTGCCGATATACTGGGTCTCCGCCTACCTTATGGATGGCCTCCTGATAGATACCGGGTGCGACTATACGGCGGAAGAACTGGCTCCATATCTTGATGATAAACGGCTGGATGCAGTCATAAACACACATTTTCATGAGGACCATATTGGGTGCAACCATATCATCAAAGACAGATTCAACGTGGACATATACGCGCATCCCGAATCTATCCCCTTAATTGGAAAAGATGCATTTCTGTACCCCTACCAGGAAACTGTCTGGGGTTATCCGGTGCCGTCGGAGGTAAAACCGATACCCAAACAGATCAGGACGAACCATTTTATCTTTGAAGTGGTAGAAACACCCGGCCATAGTGTCGGGCATGTGGCTCTACTCGAAAAGGAGAAGGGTTGGTGCTTTTCCGGCGACATATTCTCAAGAGAGAACCTGAAGTTTATCAGACCGGAAGAGAATATGAGTAAAACCATACAATCAATGAAAAAACTGCTGGATTTTAAAACGGAGAGGCTGGTGCTGTTTACATCCGTGGGCAAGATAGTTGAAGACGGTAGGGCCGCCCTTGAAGGGTGCATAGATTATCTCGAAGATCTTTCAATGAAGGTGAAAAATCTTAAGGGCAAAGGATATACAGTTGGGGAGATTGTTCAGGATATCTTCGGTGGTGAGCATAATTTTTCCCAGATTACGAACGGTCAGTACACGACAGAGAATCTGGTACGATCCGTTCTTAAAATTTAACTTGTGCCATTCTATCAAAAAAAGGAGGTCATATGTCGAAATTACTGGATATTCTTGGATGCAGGTATCCCATTATTCAGGGTCCTATCGGGGCCACGAACAGCCCGAAACTTGTCGCGGAAATCTGTGAAGCCGGGGCATTTGGAATGCTGGCAATGGGATTCATAGGCAATGCGGAAGAGGCAAGGCGGCTTGCAGAAGGGGTGCGGGAGCTGACTGATAAACCGTTCGGCGCAAACCTGATGACGATGAATCCCGCAAACCCGGAGATTCTGGAAGTCCTGGCCGAATCGGGAGTAAAAACAGTAACCACCTCTGCGGGTTCCCCGAAACGCCTGTATCCGCTGATCCATGAACTGGGCATGAAAGGTCTTCACGTGATGCTAACCTGTTCATATGCCATGAAGGCGGAGGAGGCAGGTGTTGATGGGCTGGTTGTTTCCGGGTCGGAATCGGGGGGATTGCGCTCCGTCAATCCGGAATCCTCGAATATGATCCTTATTCCTCTCGTAGTGGATAATGTGAAAGTTCCCGTGGTAGCAGCCGGAGGCATTGCCGATTCACGCGGCTACAAGGCGGCACTTGCCCTGGGAGCGGAAGGTGTTCAGGTAGGAACTCGATTTCTGGCTTCAGAGGAAAGCTCCGCGCCCAAGGAATGGAAGGAAGCGATCATCAATTGCTCGGATGGCGGTACAACGCTGCTACCATTGGGAAATATGATGATGAGGGTTATTGTAAACCCCAGGCTCAAAGAACAGATGAGCAATCCGGAAACAGATTTAACCACCGAATACAATCTCATGAATGCTCCCGAGGCATGGGGTACGGGAAAATTCGAGCTTTTCCCGGCCGGTGCGGGGCAGATCAGCGCCCTGATTCACGAGATCAAACCCGTAAGGGAAATCATTGAAGAGATGGTTTCGTAACACCATATGTACGCGTAAGCACCTGTTATAAGCGCGATAAACTTAAAATAAACCGATACCGGGTCAGGAAGAGTGCGATATGTATGCAGTAATCATGGCTGGAGGAAAGGGAACCAGATTCTGGCCCCTTAGCAGAGAAAAGAAACCGAAACACCTGCTGAACATTACAGGTAAGAAGAGTATCATACAGTACACGGTGGACAGGGTAACTCCCCTTGTGGGAAAAAACAATGTTCTGATTGTAACCGGCGCGAGCCATTCTGATGAGATCAGACAGCAGCTTCCCCAGCTTCCGGCCGGAAATATTCTGATTGAACCGGTGGGTAGAAACACCGCGCCATGCATCGGTCTCGCCGCGATGCACATCAGAAAAAAAGACCCGGACGCCGTAATGTTTGTGCTTCCCTCAGATCATCTCATAGCGAACACGAAGGGCTTTCTCGCCTCACTCACCACCGCGTGCGAAATGGCAAAGAGGAGTGATTGCCTCGTCACCATAGGCATAAAGCCCGAATGGCCGGAGACGGGGTATGGATACATGGAAAGAGGCAAGCTTGCCGACACCGTAGGTGAAACGAAAGTGTACGCGGTCCGGTCGTTCCGCGAAAAACCGGACACGGCAACCGCAAAGGCATTCCTCGAAAATGGAGGATTTTTCTGGAACAGCGGGATGTTCATATGGAAAATATCCACCATACTCAACGCGATTGAGAGGCTGATCCCCGATCTGTACGAGGGGCTTCTGACAATAGATGACTCCATCGGCACAAGGCATGAGGAAAAAGTCATTTCTGAAGTTTACCGGAACATAAAACCTGTCTCCATAGACTACGGGGTAATGGAGAAGGCGCCCGATGTATTCATGCTGGAGGGCGATTTCGGCTGGAATGACATAGGGAGCTGGGACGCGCTGTGGGATGTCCTCGATAAAGATAAAAATGGCAACGCGACAAGGGGGAATGTCATAAGCTTCGGCACCTCAAATTCTCTCATATACAGCCCTGAAAAGATGGTGGCGCTGATCGGCGTTGAAGACCTTATTGTGGTGGAGACAGACGATGCTCTACTCATATGCAGGAGGGAGACGTCACAGGATGTCCGAAAGGTTGTGGAACACCTCGAAGAAAAAGGCATGAAGGAGTACCAATGAACATGGCCGAGATAATCGGATTTCTGGCAGCCTTTATATGCGCGGTATCCATGACACCCCAGGTTGTCAAGATATACCGTACAAAGAAAACTTTCGATCTGTCACTGGGTGCATTCGGAACACTGGCAACCGGCCTTTTCCTGTGGTTTGTCTACGGCCTGCTGATACATTCGATCCCGGTAATGGTCGGGAATGCCATAGGGTTCAGCTTTTCCCTGTACATCATAATCATGAAGATAAGGCATGGGTGAACTATTGAAACTCCCCGCAATAGGTTGCGAAGGGTCTCCGATTGTTAAGAAGGATTTTTATTTTTTATTCGCTCGCTAACCCCGTTGCAAGCACCGGGGTTAGCGCTCGCTGTTCAATTCATTGCTCGATGGAGATACGCAGATGAAGATATTCGCTGTAAACGGAAGTCCGAATATGAAAAAAGGGATGACCCACATACTGCTGGAGAATTTTCTTGAAGGGGCCCGCGAGGCAGGCGCGGAAGTGGAAACGGTTTTCCTGCAAAAGAAAAAGATAAACTACTGCCTTGGCTGTTTCAACTGCTGGGTGAAGACCCCCGGTGTATGCGTTCACAAGGATGATATGCCGGAACTTACAGAAAAGGTGAGCCAGGCCGACTGTGTCGTGATAGGAACCCCTCTTTACGTGGACGGAATGACCGCCCAGACAAAAACTTTTATTGATCGCATGATGACCCTCGCTGATCCTCATTTCGAATTGGTGGATGGTCACTACCGCCACCCAAAAAGGCACGGGGGAAATCCCCCTGATATCGTCCTGGTCAGCGTATGCGGATTCTATGAACGGGATAATTTTGACGGGCTTATTGATCACGTATCTCGTATATGCCGCAACATGCAGTCCCGTTTTATTGGCGCGGTTGTACGTCCGTCAAGTTACATGCTCGCCCTGCAGGAAATCCTCGCCGATCAGATAGAAGAGATAAAAGGGGCCGCGCGCCGCGCTGGAAGAGAACTCGTGGAAAAAGGCACACTGTCCACACAGGTTCTTGACGACGTTGCACGGGACTATCTGCCAAAAGAAGCTTTCCTGAAGGGATCAAATGAATTCTGGGACAGGTGCATCAAAGAGGGCAAATTCCTCGCCTTGTAAAACGCAAAAGAGAGATACATGCCCCGCTACGTCAACAGCTCCTTACTGCTCACAAGGTGGTTTTTGTTTTGCGTTATTCACTCGCTTATCAACGCTTTTGACTGTAACGAGAATTTATTGTAGTCGTGATTTTGGAAAAATGAGCCTGTGTAGCAGCTTTCAACCCGTACTGCTCAGGTAGAATCAAGGAAAATATGAAATGCTCCGGTTATTGGCGTCACCTACTTATCCTCAAGATCGTTTCAGGGAAAAATCAATTGTTACCGCTTGAACTATTCGATATTCTTAAAAACCCTTGGCAAAACTTATCATAAATGTTTCAGGAAATCCCAATCTAAATCAATGACTTAACTGATCAACGAGCGCATTTTCCGCAACTTTTGGCGGATAGTCCCTTATACCGTTGCGGCAAGAAGAGTTAATCCCAGTATTGTTACGATTAAGGCTGCCGCCATATTAAGGGTTCGCTCAACAACGACAGCCGCTTTACTCTTTTGCTCCAGTGTGCCTAGGAGCATATTTTTACCGGTAACCCCTGCGATCACTACTGCTGAGATAGTTGCGGCCATACCGAAAATCATAACAAAGGCAAGAAACAGTCCTAACCATAACATATGTAGAGACATGGCAAAAAGCATTATCAGGACAACTCCCGGGCAAGGTATAATCCCCACAATTAAGGCTGCCGCCAACGTTCTTCTTTGTTTCTCCGCAGCGCATCCGAAATGATTCAATATCTCGAGCTCGGTTCGTCGATTCCAGGAGTAGAAATTTTTTGCCAAAAGAATTATTCCCAGCAACGCAATAAGGCCGTAGCTTATAATCTGTGTTGTGCGGGTTAGACTCTCCAGAGATCCCATGACCGTGCTCTGGAATATGAAGTGCACGATAAGCACCAAAATTATTCCGGATACCCCATGAAAAAGAGCAATGAAGTTGCCCAGCATAACGCATTCCCTGAGATTACTGTCGCGTGAAACCATGTAGGACATGGCCACTGCCTTACCGTGACCCGGCCCGGCTGCGTGTAATACGCCATACACAAAAGAAATTATAATCAGTAAAAGCAAAGGCTTCGGGCTTTTTGTTTCGCGAGCTTGTCTTGTTAAGTCTGCCATTTCCTGATTGAGACGCTGCTGCCAGATAGAAATCTTTGCAAGAAATGGATACGATTGAACGTGCGATGGGGAAACTGTTTCTTGCCTGTCCTTTGAGGCAAAGGGATTTTGCGCGATAGCCTGGCTTGCACAAGCGAATACAAGCAACAATGTCAAAATAATTACAGACAATCTATTCATCTTTCAGTCTAAACCTCACAATCGTTTCTATGGGATGGACAAGACCGAAATAATAAGATATTCTAGGGTTTTCAGCAATTATGCAACTGGTTTCAAAACCTGAATCACCCTCCATGATTATGGGCTGACTTTCGTCCAGCGACATATCGGCGTAATAGGTGGGGTCGTACTGCGAGATTACAATCTCTTTAAAGGCGAGAATTGCCTTGACATGACAGGGTATAAAAAAAACATATATAAGCTTGCCTTCTTTCAGCGCTACCGAAAAATCACGAACATATTTGACCTTAAAAGGTTTTCCTCCGATCCTGATAACGGTGAAGTGGTCAAAATTGGACAAGTTATCGAAAGCCCCTTTTTTGATTGCGGTGATTTCGGAATCCTCCAATATGTTGTTTTGATTCCGGTCATAATCGCCGACTATCATACTGCTGAAAAACTCGTCAAAAACCCACTCCGCTCGAATTCCCGCAAAGCCCTCGTTATCAAAAATCATTGTAAGCTTGTTATCAATGAAAGCGTGGGGATGAGAAAAAGATGTTTGCGAAAAGACAAGCAAAAGAAGCGTTGCAAATATAAGAGATACACTTAATCTATATTTCATTTTTTCAGGTATAAAAGCTGGTTAAGGAACCGTTCACATCAGATAAATTTTTCAATACAACTATAATACAAAATATCTATTGTCAAGATTGGCACAGTCGCATGTCAGGAGCAAAAGTCTTTTTTTAGCGAATCCAAGTATTTTGGGAAAAAGATGCTGGCAATAGCTGGCGTCAGGGATCAGTTTAAGCTCCGACCCCTGGCTGCTGATCATCACTGGTTTAGAACTCTATTGCCAGTTTTGCGAAGATTTCGTTTACAGTATCCTCAACAGTAACACCGACTTCATTTTCGAAATTGCTTTTGCGACATTCAAGCATGAGAGTGGTTGCGAAATTGTCTTTTTCAAAAAGTGTTTAGTTGACGCCTATTGAGTATCTGTTTGCCAGATGGCCATCCTGATCACCGGTTATGTCATCGTCAAAGGCCTCATAACGAACCGCTATCTCCAGAGAATCTATTACCTGCAATGCAGCCGCCGCGAACCAGGCGGATTCTTTATGCTCTTCACCTGCTATTTTTTCTCTTTTTGTGGCTCCGATATATTCTGCGTCCAGACTAACTTTCCAGAATTCATAGTGAACTGTTCCGCCTAATGTTTCATTTCTTTCATCAGTCCCCGGTTCAGAATCCCAATACGCAGACAGGAGCAGACTTTCCGCAGGTTCCATCGTAATGTTTGCAATAAATGAGGAGACATCATCATTATCCGGGACAGTAACCACGGCGCCAACTTCAGCCCCATCTAAATGTTCTATAAGTGTATCTCCCCGGTAGACTGTCGCCGAAATATCGAGCCCGAGAATTCCGGGCACAAATCCGATAGTAGCGCCCGTTTTGCCAATCTCATAACAATCCTGTGTGATGGTATCGCTGATCAGATGGCTTTCAAATACGCCAAAGGGCTGGCCTCTTTTTCCGCCGACGAAGTAAAGGGGAAACCCCTCTTTCTGTATCGTATTTGTTGCCTCATCCCAGAAGATCCTATCGTCATCGTCAAGATCTTCGCCCTTGAGGGTAAAATTACCCGTTACATATTCGTGAAAACATACTTCCAGCCCAAGCTCCGCCGCGCCCAAATTAAGGTTGGAGGTCGAATCGCTGTTTTTATCTCCAGAATCCCTTGGATCAGTATAACTGTAATCCAATTCAATCGCCCCGCTGAAGGTGGTGTTTTCATTCAGCTTACCTAATATTTCATCCGATTCCTTTTTCTGTTTCTCAAATTTTCCCTCCAGTTTTTCAATGCGTTTATAAAGGTCTTCAATATCTCCGGCAAAAACCGCAGGGGAACTAAAAAATACAAATCCTAAAATCAATGCAACTATTACAACTAATGATTTTTTCATTCTGTTTTACCTTTCGCTCTTTTGTTTTCTTTTGACATTTTTTAAAAATATACTTACATTCAATATACAAAGGTCCCAAAAGGCACAGCACACTCTTTCAGGGGAAATGTCTTTCGGGAGTCGGGGGTAGCAAGGGGAGTGGCCACCAAACCAAATCACCCCTGTCTACCCTTTTTAACTATTACCCATCCAGAAAGGGTCTTTTTGCTCAGAAAAGAAACCCTTCGCAAAAGTGGAAAATATGGAAAATTATATTTTCAAAACTTCCGAAACGAAGCAATTGCTGACACCAAATTGGATAACCTTACGGTTTTTCTCTCATTATCGGACAGCATGCGGTACAAGGATCGCATGACGAGCAAGAACAGCCCTCACCCCCCTTCTTCCATTTTCCGTAAAAGGTTTTGATCAGGTACCCAGCAGCCAGCCCCACAATAACGGCAACAATTAACACATCCATAAATTAACTCCCTAATATTCCCATGATAGAGCCGATTTGAAAAACAAGCGTAGCCAATACAAGGGCCAGGACAGTATTGAACGCCATTGAGAAAAGCCCCCATTTCCATGAACCGGATTCTCTTACGATCATAACCACGGTAATAAAACAGGGCGCGTAGAATATAGTAAAGATGATCAGACTCAACGCGACCAGGGGACTCCATCCCGGCGTTTTGGCTAAAGTTTCAGAAAGAGATCCAGTCTCCTCCGGATCAACCTCACCGAGGGAATATGCGGTACCTAGGGCCGAAACGACCACTTCCTTGGCTGCAAAACCACCAACGAGGGCAATATTGGTACGCCAGTCAAAACCTGCCCATTTCGATACACCCTCCAGCGCGAGCCCCATCCGGCCGGCCACGGAATTTCTTAAACCCTCCTCCGCTTCTTTTCTATCTATAACAATTAGCTGATTCTGCAGATCTTCAACTTTCTTAGATAGTTTTGTGCTCTCGCCGATTGTCACCAAATTCTGGATAACTGTTGCTTCTGCTGACATCTTTACAGTCTCACGCATATTCTCAAATTCCTGAACCCGGGAGTCCGGTAGACCGGGAAAGGTCATCATGGCCCACAGGATAATTGAAATTCCCAAAATAACCGTTCCCGCTTTCTTGATATACTGCCACGTTCTTTCCCATGTGTGTATAGCCAATCCTTTAAAAGTAGGAAGACGGTACGGAGGAAGTTCCATGACAAAGGGAGTGGATTCGCCTTTAATAATTGTCACCCTCAAAAATTTTGCAACAAGCAGGGCACCAGCCCACGAAACAAGTGTGATCATAAGCATTATAGTTGCTTCATTATTGGCGAAGAACGCCGCCACTAAGAGAGCAAAAACCGGTAATTTTGCCCCGCAACTCATAAAGGGAACGGTAAGCAGTGTTGCCAGTCGCTCTTTGGGTGATTTGAGGGTCCGAGTTGCCATAACGCCGGGCACAGCACAACCCCCGGCAATACCGCCTGACACTATATATGCCATGACGGAACTGCCGTGGAGCCCGAAGATCCGAAATACCCTGTCCAGCATGAATGCAACCCTTGCCAGATACCCGGAATCTTCCAGCAGGGCAATTCCGAAAAACATGAACATGATCAACGGTACAAAACCGAGAACACCCCCGACACCATCAATAACACCAGACACAACGAGGGATTTCAGAAGACCGTCAGGCAGGTGTGTAGAGGCCGCATCTCCAAGCCATCCGAAAAAACTCTCGAACCAACCCACGGGAATCTCACTGTAGGTAAACGTAAAATGATAAAGGGCCATTAATGATGCTATCATAATAATAGGACCAAGAAACCGGTTGGTTACAACCTTATCTATCTTATCAGACGTATAAAGTCTGTTTTGATCATACTTCTGTTGAAGAACCCCCTGTTTTATAATGGAATTGATGTAGCCGTAGCGTTGATCGGCAATCATGGCTTCAGGATAGATATTCAGAGTCCTCTGTAGATGTAGCGACACCTTCTCCACTATTTTTTCAAGCCTTGCAGAGACAGAGGGATTACTTTTTTCCCCCTTTGACAAAATCTGTTTGTCATTTTCAAGATATTTCAAGGCAGTCCAGCGGGCATGGTATGCATCGGTTAAAAAATCACTGGCCTTGATCGCCTTTTCCATCTCAAGGATTGCTTCGTCCAGGTCATTCCCGTAGGATATTGTAAGCGGGCCCTTCTTTTTCCGTTCCTGAGCCATCTTTGTGGCTGCGTTTATAAGTTCTTTCTTTCCCTTGCCGGTCCTGGCAATTGTGGGAATAACGGGGTTTCCAAGCAGCGTGGAGAGTTTTTCTGCATTAATTTCTATTCCCCGGCTTTTGGCCACATCCATCATATTAAGAGCGATACATACTGGAACGCCCATTTCGAGAAACTGAATTGCCAGGTAAAGATTTCGTTCCAGGTTGGACGCATCAACTATATCAATAACAACATCCGGGTTTTCATTGACCAGAAAGTCTCTGGCAACCGCTTCCTCCTCGGAATACGCTGTGAGAGAATAAGTTCCGGGAAGGTCCACGATATGTATCTTATCTTCATTATGGATATAAGTGCCCTCTTTCTTTTCCACAGTAACTCCCGGATAGTTACCTACATGCTGGCGGGCGCCTGTAAGCTCATTAAAGAGAGTCGTTTTACCGGAGTTAGGATTTCCTGCTAAAGCTATTTTTGCCTCCATTTTTATCCTACCTCCACTTCTACATGGTCTGCTTCATTGTTACGAAGGGTCAGGGTGAATCCCATGACTCTAATGGCCACCGGGTCATAGAGAGGTGCCCGGCCCTGGATCTTAACGGTTGCCCCCGGGACAAGTCCCATATCACGGATACGCCTGCCAAGCTCACCGCCAACCTTTATGGCGGATATGACTCCTGATTGATTGTCCTTCATTTCTCGCATCATTATCTTTTCCACATTACAATCCTCCTTAGTTTTTGTTGATTACCCAGGAAGCGGGAATCACATTGCCGGTATTAGATGGACCGTATGTTATTAGTGCTCTCTAACATATTGGCCAAAAAAAATTACCTCACCTTAATTTTTCGCATAAGCATATCATAGTCCCATAACAACCTCTCTTCCGACACATTTTCTGTAATAGATCTATTTTCCATTTTCCGAGACCATAATTTTTTGAGCCATTCCTGTCCCTATGGCCAAGCGACAATTCCCGGCAGTAGCAATAAAGGGTCCCGGTGAGCCTCGCCTGATAACCTCGATTTCCGAACCGGGAACCAGTCCCATGCTTGCCAGGTGTGCATACATTCCCCGGCCACCGGCAAGAGACACAATCCGTACCTTTTTACCGACCGGAACAGTGGTTAAAGGCGTCACATGCATTTTCATATTTCAATCCTCACGAGGCCCATATCTCAAGCCGAATATTAGAAAATTAATATATTATTAGATATTTCTAACTTATTGTCGAAAAAAAACTAGCCCATTTCGTCTTCGAATTTCTTGATCTCTGAATTATATCGACCGGCAAAACCCTTCATCTTTTTCAGGCATTCGGCATCATCACGCCCACGTCGGATATAATTGTCAAAGTGCAGCAACCAGTCAGCGCCACCCCTGGGACAGGTCTTAACAAATTCCATAAACTTAATAAACCTGTCCAGGGTGACAGGACTGACAACATGTTCCATCTTACAGGCATCTTCTTCTGCCGTTATTGCATCCACATTCAATATACCTGTCAGAAAATCACGAAAAATAACGTGTCGACGGTAAACATCTTTTGCAATACGCTTACCCTCCTTTGTCAATTCCACGTACTCATACTTTTCATGATTGATCAAACCACGCTCCACAAGATTATTCAACATGCTGGTAACTGTTGGCAGTTTTACTTTCATTTTCTGGGCTATATCCTTAACCCGGACAAATTTTTTATTCTTCTCCAAGTTAAGAATAGTCTCCAGATAATCTTCCATTGTAGAGCTTAATGCTTTCGCACCCATAATCTCACGCCTAACCGGAAACCCCGGAATAAAATTAGATACACCTAACTTGATTCTAGTAAGCTAATTGCAGTACCATGTCAAGCTTTTTTTGATATTATACCGGGAAAATGTTATTAGTGAACTGCCCAGAAGGTGAAGCCAAGATTATACAATACAGTATTATGCACTTGCAAAACCATATTTTGCAGTTTTTCGAAGCTTATAGGGCAGAATGTTCTCATATTGGGAACGGGACTTGTATTTTTGCTTATTTAACTGAATGTAGGTATCTTAGGGACATTCACGAGGTGATCATTACCATTCAAAGTCTTGAATACTATCTGTAAAATCAGACCAAACACTTCAGGAAGTTACGAATATCACGTCACCCGGGAAAAATCACGATCAATAATCTGCACATTTCAACCTGTTATCATTGATCTGGCAAGATCACCCAACCTCTCGGCTTGTATTTGAAGTGAAGGATTGTGGTTCATGAAAATATGACATGAGCCGGACATTGTCTCCACCTACAGCTGTTCATTGGTGGTGATTTCTCAAAATTGAGGATTACGGATTGAAAGAGAGTAACGCCGGCTTCACCCGTTCATCGGGTGAAAGGCGTGGTTGGGACATTTGGCTAACAGGGAATAGGCGTCAACTGTGTAGGCCTGACACCCATGCTTTTAAAAGTAATCCTTGTCAAACACCGGCGCCACCACCGGAAAGTCTGTCCTCCGCCTCCTGGAGCGATCCATAACCGGCACCAATGACCGTAGCGAGTAGCACCTTTTCAGCGAGGTTTTCCTTTCGCTCAAGAAACTGTATTTGGTTTTGGTAGTACAGGACCAGCGTGTTGTCCGAGTAGGTCTCCAGCTCACCGCGCAGGTAGGTTTTCATCGAAGTGCCCCTTGGCCCATCCTCATCAATGGGGCGCCCCCGGCTGCGCAGATTGGGATATTTTACTGCCAGCTCTTTGGTCCATGCGATTTCGATTTCTACGATCTGGTCAATCAGCGGATTTTCACTGAGTGGTGAAATACTGTTCTCCATGCGGGCATATTTCAGGGTCAACAGGTTTAGTCCCTTGGCATCGGCCCTGATGAGGTCATCCCGATAGCTTTCAAGGGCAGCTTCGGACCAAACTGAAAACGAGACCCCTCTGTAGAATCGGAAAGCCCCCGGGTTCTCCTGGCAGGATGCCGGTTCCCGGGCGGGGACATTGAGAAACATATCGAGTTCCCGGTCGATGATTTCTTGGATAAGTTCCTGTTTTTTCCCCATTGCAGCCTCTTTTACATGTTTATCCGGCCCAAACGTCGTACCCGCGGACTTCGGGGTCCCGGATGCGGCCCTGGACCATCGGGCCGTGGTCAGGTAAAAAATCCCTCTCGCCCCTTCCCGCCCTCGTCTCCCTTGTCCACCGTGACGTTCATGTCGAAAAGAAGTTATGCATATTTACTAAAATACGGCAACCATTAAGTACAGGAAGCATCTGGATTTCATAGGAACTGAAAATAAGCTGTCCCGCTTTTGCGTGTTTCGACCCGTATTCAATAAGCTAATCAGGAAATTCGATCTGGAGCTTTGTATTTGAACTGAGTGAGTGTGGTTCATGAAAATATGCCATGAACCGGGCATTGTATCCACCTACTAACAAATGATTTGATCAAAGGAAATATTGAGGATTACCATTTGAAAGTTGAAAAACTTTGAACAGGTACTGCGACAGTATCGAATCTTCAGGCCTTGTTGTAGATCTGATATCGATCCCGCCCCGCTTCCTTGGCTTGATACATGGCTATATCGGCATTTTTCAGGAGGATTCCTTCATCTGTTCCATCATCGGGATAAACTGCAATGCCGATACTTGTCGTCACAACGAGCTGATGGGTATCAATGAGGAAGGGTTTCCGAAAACCGTCAACAATCTTCTGCGCAATATTGATCGCATCTTCTACTGTCTTCAGCTCAGGAAGGATCAGCGCAAACTCGTCGCCACCTATGCGCGCAACGGTATCACCCTTCCTCAGCGCTGCGGTGAGCCGCTTTGCCGTTGCCTTGAGAAGAAGATCCCCCGCAGCATGCCCCATGGTGTCATTCACGTCTTTAAAATTGTCGAGGTCGAGCATCGCGATTCCCACCTCTTTTTTATTCCTCTGGGCATGGGCTAAGGTAATACTTAAGCGATCGGAAAAGAGCTTCCGATTGGGAAGACCCGTCAGGGAATCATGATAGGCCATCTGCCGGATCTGTTCCTCCGCCTGCTTTTGCTCGGTGATGTCCGAAATCAAGTTCCATGTCGCCGGCTGCCCCTCCCAGTCGATCAAGACGGAATTGATTTCAGCCCAGCGGGTCTGACCGTTCTTGTGCAGCAACCTGTAGGCATGCCGGGAGGAAGTCGTATTTCCATGAATTTTATCCAAATATCTCTTTATTACTTGTTCCCGGTCATCCGGATGAATGATTTCAAAAATGGGGATCGTCTGAAATTCCTGCCACGAATAGCCAAAGGTCTCCTCCGCCTTTTTATTGACGTATTTAATCATTCCGTCTTGCAGCACCAGAATAGATTCGCTGGCGTTTTCCACAAGAATACGGTATCTATGTTCGCTTTCCCGCAAGTCCTCTTCCGCTTTTTTGCCTTTAATTGATTCTTTTTCGATTACTCTGATTCTTTGTTCCAGGTCTTCGTAGGTTGGTTTTCTAGTCACAGGTAGGTGGTCCTCCGGTTGCTCAAAAAGCAGGCTTCAAGTAACCTGGTTTCTCTAAATTTGCAGGTTGCTGTCTGGTTTCCCACAGGTGCAACAATATTTTAACCGTTACCATTTGTAATGTAGCATAAAACGACAAAATAGAAAAACAACTCTTTCAGGAAGAAGACATTAGCCTGGATGATCGGGAAATAAGCTGTCAGATAGTAGCATGTTTCATCCCGCATTCAATGATATGACCCTATCAGCCACAGTGAAGGCTCGTATTTGAACTGAATGAGTGCGGTTCATGAAAATATGACATGAGCCGGACATTGACACCACTTACAAGTCCTCAGAAACGTTTCAGCAGAAGATCAATTATTACCGCTCAAAAGTCTCACTGTAATATTTCTTGACATATAACTGTTCCAGTCAAGACCCAAAATAAATTATCATAAATGCGAGGGGCAGGCATAATTATTGTGATACATGTTCCTCGTACCCCCCCCCTTTTTTTCTGTTCCTGATATGGGGATTTCCATTTTCTAACAATACACCTCACTCATCATGAAAATTAATAGCGGCCTGACTTTGTCTTATGAAGCTTGGATTTTTAACTGAAATTGGGTTAATCTTATAAAATATAGATTTCAACCCATATCTTCACATAAAAGGAGGTAAAGACATGAGTACAAAAGAGAAGGACGTTATGGTGCCAATGGATGTCCGGGCAGATGCGCAAAAAGATTATATTGAAAATTATTTGACCATAACCCGTGAAAGTGGGCGATTAATGCTTTTTGCGGGTGACCAGAAAGTAGAGCACCTCAACCATGATTTTGCCGGCGAGGGTATTCATCCGGATGACAATGACCCTGAACATCTGTTCAAGATTGCCTACCGGGCGAATATAGGAGTTTTTGCTACGCAGCTTGGTCTTGTTGCCAGATATGGAATGGACTATCCTGATATTCCGTATCTAATAAAATTGAACTCAAAAACTAATCTTGTAAAAACATCTCAATCTGATCCCTTCAACAATCAGTGGATCGATATCGAACAGGTAGTAGATTTTCGAAAGAACAGCGGCCTTAACATACCGGGAGTCGGCTACACCATCTATCTTGGAAGTGAATATGAGGCTGATATGCTGCGTCAGGCGGCGCAGATCGTTTACAATGCTCACTGCTATGGGTTGATAACGGTTCTGTGGATTTATCCCCGGGGCAAGGCTGTGACAGATGAAAAAGACCCCCACCTGATTGCCGGCGCTACTGGTGTTGCCGCATGTATGGGCAGTGATTTTGTTAAGGTAAACTATCCTGAAAAGCAGGGATATGAATCAAAAGAAATTTTTAAGGAGGCTGTCCTCGCTGCAGGCCGCACAATGGTCGTATGCGCAGGCGGTTCAAGTGTAGATGTGAAACCATTCCTGCAGCGGCTTCATGATCAGATATTTGTCAGCGGCGCTTCAGGAAATGCTACAGGCAGAAATATTCACCAGAAATCCCTGGAAGAAGCAGTGAAGATGTGTAATGCTGTTTATGCTATCACGGTGGATGCCAAAGGAGTGGAGGAGGCTTTAAAAATCTATCAATCCTGATAAGCAGGACTTGGGCATATGCAAAAATTAGTTCTACTGCGGCACGGGCAGAGTGTCTGGAACCTGGAAAACAAGTTTACCGGATGGACGGATGTGGACCTGTCCGATCAAGGTATAGCCGAAGCTCACAATGCCGGGAGGCTCCTGAGAGATGGAGGCTTTCGGTTTGATGAGGCATTCACGTCCGTTCTGAAACGCGCAATCAGGACCTTGTGGATAGTTATGGATGAGATGGATCTCATGTGGATTCCCGTGTATAGATCCTGGCGGCTTAATGAAAGGCATTATGGAGTGTTGCAAGGTTTGGACAAACAAGCTACCGTTGAAAAGTATGGGCAACAACAGGTTCAGATATGGCGGCGCAGTTATGAAATCCGGCCTCCGGCCATGAATAAAACAGACAAGCGAAATCCAACCCTTGACCCGAGCTACGCTAATTTGAAAAACAAGGAATTACCTGTTACCGAGTCCCTGAAAGATACGCTCGATCGTGTTTTGCCATACTGGCATGAGACAATTGAGCCAGTCTTGAAAACAGGGAAGCAAGTTCTTGTGGCAGCACATGGGAATAGTCTGCGGGCCATTGTAAAATATCTTGATAACATGTCCGATGACGAAATTCCGGATGTCAATATCCCCACTGGGTTTCCTTTGGTCTATGAGTTGGACGAGGGCCTGAATGCGATCAGGCATTATTATCTGGGTGATAGGGAAGAAATCAGGAAAGCCAGGGAGGTAGTTGCCAGGCAAATTTCCGTAAAAGAGAAACAATAAATTCTGCATCGATTGGCGAAATTTGCAGCTAGGTAATACTCCGTAGGAATAGTGGGAAAGATATCCTTTTCCCGTTGTTATAAAAAGAATACCAGAAAGGAGGTAATCAAAATGCCAAGAGGAGACAGAACAGGCCCGAGAGGCCAAGGACCCCGTACAGGCAGAGGTATGGGTGGAACTGGTAGCGGTAGCAGTGGCGGTGGCGGTGGCGGTGGTCGTGGCCTTGGTGGCGGTACGGCAGCAGGTCCTGGCGGAGATTGTGTTTGTCCAAACTGTGGTGAAAAAGTGCCACATAAGTTGGGAACCCCATGCTACGATCAAAAATGTCCTAAGTGTGGAACTGCCTTAACACGAGAGTAAAAAGTTTCATTACCAGTAAAAGCGGGCGGTGGGCATCCACCATCGCTACCAATTCGGTAGTTTCGATGAGGGGGAATAGGGGGACACTTCCCGTATTTTACTAAAGGATTTTTGTTGAATGATTGCGAAAACCCGAGAAGGGCAAAACGGGCGGAAAAAAATGCAAATTAATACGGGAAGTGTCCCCATTTTCCAGTTTTCAGAACAGCTCTTTCCTGGGTGAGGTCTTTAAGGAAGAGGTTTATACCATATCATATCCAATGGACGTATTGTCTACAGCAAAGAAGATAGTTAGATTTCTTTTCCCGCACCCATGGCATTAACCACGGTATTGATATAGTTGAAATAGCCGACTATGGCTACCGCCTCCAGAATCTGGGAATCCGAGTAGCCCGCGCTTCTTAACATATCGAGATCCTTTTTCATAATCTTGTAGCTGTTTTTTGCACTTTTTACGCAGAATTGTAAAAGCAGCTTTTTGTGTTCAGGAAAGTCTGTGTTTTCTATGCCCTGCTTTATTTTTTCCACCTTTTGCGCGTCTATGCCAAGCATTTTTGCTATACGCTCATGCTCATCCGTACATATGGTGCAGCCGTTTTCAATGGATACAGCAATGGCCAGCACTTCTTTTGTCTCGTAATCCAGTTCGGTTTGAGGGACTAAAAGGATGTTTACCATCTTATTGGTCATAGCGAGTATGTCAGGCCTTATTGCAAGGATTCTCACTGTCTCTCCCAATTCCCCGGTAAGCGCCTTTGTTACCTCAAACTGTTTTTTTATGTTTTCGTCGACGTCGTTAATATCAGGTAACTCGATGTATGCCATATATATCCTTTCTTTGGTCTTTTTTTTGAGGGGTCACAGAACAAATAGGATCAGGCCTACACATTTGCACATTTGGGGTCAGGCCTACACCTTTCATTTGTACGCCACTTTACTAAACCAGATAATTTTTGTCAATTGTGTACGGCCTGACCCCTTATGACCCTTTCTCAACCTGTTTAACGTATTCAATCCCGCCGAAAACAGTTTAACCGCCCGGGGAATAGGGGGACACTTCCCGTATTTTATTAAAGGATTTTTGTTGAATGATTGCAAAAACCCGAGAAGGGCAAAACGGGCGGAAAAGAAAAATGCGAATTAATACGGGAAGTGTCCCCAGATTTCCCCATAAAATAAAGTAGTAATTTCTTGTACGTCGAGGTATCATACTTTCGGATCATCGCTCTTTCTCCTTTCATACGTGTTATTCGCTAACACCCTCTTAGGAGATATCGACGGCCTATTGCAAGATATCAAATTGCAAACATTCTTTTGCACTACCTGGAGGATTGTTCAAGCTTTTGACCAAAAGAAAACAGATATACACCTTTATCAAAATTGACTGCGACAGGAAAGGAGAGAAAAGTGAAAGATAAGGTAACCACGGCTTCCGAAACCGCAAAATGGTGGAATCCGGTATGCATCTTGGTGTGGGGGCCGGAATGGAAATGAACCCTATGGCAGTTATCCGGGAAATCATAAAAAACGGGGTAGGGGTTATTCCGGAATAACCCATGCTTGCATATTTCATAGGTGACTCCTTTGGTGATTTTGCCTTTAAAAAACACAGACCAAATGAGTTACCTAATTACTGAGCATGTACACCAGCTCCCTTTTTGGCAAGGAAGTATGAAATATTGATTGTTTCGACCTGACCCGCTATCCGCTCGAAGCTATCAAACTGTGAGGTACAAATAGTGATAATTATTAAAAATCGAGAAGAGATTGAAAAGATGCGAAAAGCAGGAAAGTTAGCTGCTCAATTACTCAATTATGTCGAACCTTTTGTGAATGAGGGTGTTTCAACATTATATCTTAATGATCTTTGCGAAGAATTTACACAAAAGCATGGTGCGATTTCCGCCCCTTTGAATTATAACGGATTCCCAAAAAGTATTTGCACATCAATCAATAATGTTGTGTGTCATGGAATTCCTTCAGAAAAAGATATTCTTAAAGATGGTGATATTGTAAATGTCGATGTTACCGTAATTTTAGATGGTTATCATGGAGATACATCCCGCACTTTTATGATTGGAAATGTTGATGAAAAAACAAAGAATCTGGTGAATCGAACAGAAAGTGCCATGTATAGAGGAATGGCCGCGGTTAAGCCGGGGAAATATTTGTATGAAGTAGGGGAAACAATTGAAAAGTATATCAGTAAATTCGGATATTCTATTGTTCGAACTTATGGAGGTCATGGAATTGGGCAGAATTTTCATGAAGACCCACCCGTTTTTCATCATTTTACCGAAGATAATAAAATACGTCTTCGGGAGGGAATGATTTTCACAATCGAGCCAATGATCAATATGGGAAAATCTTATGCCGTGGAAACATCTTCAATAGATGGATGGACAGTTACTACTGTTGACGGAAGTATAAGCGCTCAGTTTGAACATACAGTTCTGGTTACTTCTGAAGGATCTGAAATTCTTACAAAGCTGCCAAATTCTAAAGTCTGATATTATTTCTGATTTAGCTATTTTCTATAAGGCCGTCATATTTTAAGGAGAAATAGAGATGAGAAAACTCGGATTAATAGTAAACCCAATGGGAGGAATGGGCGGAAGTGTAGAATTAAAAGGAACTGATGGAGAAACATAAACGTAATTATAGAGATTTACGAGCAGATCCTGGCAGATGGCATTGTGCCGTTCAGGACGATTCAGGGTGATGAGGGCGACTTTGTCTTGCACTTCAAACAGTACAGTTTTTTCCACAACAGACCTTCTTTGTTGTCAACAGTAAACTGCCAATCGCAAACCGTATATTTTCACCTGTATGATAAAATTGGCCACTCGCGCTGACGGGCAATCTTTTCAAGGAGCGGTGAAGGTTCAACTGCATGGGGATGACCAACCAGTTCGAGGAGAGGAAGGTCGGAATGGCTGTCGCCGTAGGCGTATGCTTGTTCAAGGTTCAGGCCATACTCCCGGGCGATCTTCAAAGTAACCGACTTTTTGTGATCCTTAATACAAACCGGCCATATTGGCCTGCCTGTCAGAAGACCATTTTCTCCTTCTTCCAGGTCCGTACACAACAGTACGTCAAATCCCAGATCATTCATGACGGGTTCCAGGAGATATCTCAACGAGGCGGATATGAGGACCAGAAGATGCCCCCTCTCTCTATGAAATTCCACCCGTGAGAGTATGGCAGGAGCCAGATAGGGCTGTAAATACTCCCTGTAAAATTTCTCGGAACCCTTTCGGAAATCTTCCAGCTTCTTGCCTTTATAAAATGTCAGCATCACCCGTACCATCCGCTCGTCCGAAAGGAGCCCGAGTTTATACAAGACATTGGCCGTCAGGACTTTGAGCATAAAGCCCGGCAGTATCATGCGGTTGTCCCTCATCCACTCCATAGCCATTCTTCCGGTTTCCACCTCGATAAGCGTCTGATCAAAATCAAAAAACGCGGCGACCTTTTTGGTATTCATATATTCCTCGTGAGAATCAGCTTCCCTTTTTCATACGATGTCGGCACATCTATGCCGTGGGACGTTTCCTGAGTATCTGATTTCCGATAACGGTGAAGGCTTTTTCTCCTTTTTGGTTGTGGCTTGAATAGCGGAACCGGATCGTGCCGCGGTCAGCATGTTTTTCTGACGGGATTTTTTCCAGGACTTCGCCGGCGGAATAGAGTGTATCACCGGGCCTGACGGGTTTGATCCATCGGAGGTCTTCAAAATATAAATCAGCCATACATCATTCCTCCCCAGATCCATACATATGTATGCATACATTAAAATGCGTAATTCTTCTTGTAAAAAAGAATCACATCTTTGTCGACAAAAGCAGGCTCTGCCTGCCACCGGGCAGCCAGCCATTCAAAGGTTGCCCTCGAGTAGAAGCAGACATGGGTAAGATCGTTTTTATAGTGCCAGCGGGAAAATGCCTCACGGTCAAGGACAAGTTTTGTCATGATGCCCAGCCGGGCGCCCGGTTTCAGACAGGCCCACAACCTGTCCAATTCCTGTTTCGGATTATGGAGATGTTCCACCACTTCGGTGGCGGTAATGAAATCATATTGATTTTCCAGTACAGAGGGATCCGATGCATAAAAACGATCATAGATCGCCATGGAATGACCGGCTTCTTCAAACATCTTGGAGAGTGTCGGTCCGGGCCCGGATCCAAAATCCAGACCATGACTTCCAGGCGCTAAAAGCCTGTGCATTGGAAGGAATATGCGGCTTAAAAATCGACGGTAGCCCTGATCATTCGGAGAATTCCGGTGAAGATCGTATCTGGCCTTTTCATTTTCCGCGGATATAAACTGTGCGGAGAGGACAAAGACCAGGTTGCATGTCAGGCAGCGAAAATAGTCACGGTGCCCGTCCTGATAGAACTCCTTTGCATCAGTTGTTTCGCAAATCGGACAAATATGGCTGTTCGTATTTTGTGTCATCCGTGCCGTGGGCTCATTATTCTTACAATTCAGATGTACTCGGATCCTTTTGATGGCTATGAGGCATTCATCCATTCCGGTTAGGGGGACGCAATACTTAAATAACGAGGATAAATATTCTAAGCGGCAACGAATGATGATACACTGAAGAAGAAATTGCAAGAACTTATTAACCAAGGCGAGGGATGTTTTGTTGAGTTCAAAAAGCAGGTTGAAAAAGGTCTCGACAGAAAAATGGTGTGGTTGAGGCCTATGATGGCCGTGTTGAAATAATAAATCCTGGCCGACTTCTCTTCGACAGCAGTAAATTTGAGAAGCTCAATGTGGCGCGAAATCCCATATTATTCGATGCCTTTCACAGATTAGTATTATTTCTGATTTAGCTATTTTCTATAAGGCCGTCATATTTTAAGGAGAAATAGAGATGAGAAAACTCGGATTAATAGTAAACCCAATAGGAGGAATGGGCGGAAGTGTAGGATTAAAAGGAACTGATGGAGAAACATATAGAAGAGCCTTAGAACTTGGTGCAACACCGGTAACTCCCCAAAGAATTGAAGACACACTTTCTCTTATTAATAGAAAGGATATTTATTTCTTAGTAGCTCCGGGAAAGATGGGAGAAAATTACATCAGACAATTTAATTTTAAATATGAGGTAGTTGGCACAATAGAAGAAGAAACAAGTGCGGAAGATACTAAGAGAATTGTTCAAAAGATGGCCACAGAAGGTATAGATCTTCTGATCTTTGTTGGTGGAGATGGCACTGCAAGGGATGTATACGATGCGATCGGTTTAAAAACCCCTGTTGTAGCCATACCTTCAGGGGTTAAAATGTTCAGCGCTGTATTTGCACTGTCAACGCGAGCTGCAGCAGAAATAATTAATTCCACGGTAGATCAATATATCGAAAAAGAAGTTCTTGATATTGATGAAGATGCTTTTAGAGATAACAGATTAGCAGCCAGATTATATGGATACCTGAAGGTTCCAAAGATTAAGGCCCTTTTTCAAGGCGGCAAGAAAGCCTCTAGTGTCAGTAGATCCGCAGAAGATAATAAACAGGGAATTGCAGATTATGTTGTTGAGAATATGGAAAAAGATAACCTTTATATTTTGGGACCCGGAACTACCTTAAAAACAATTGCTGATAAAATTGAAGTTGAAAAAACTTTATTGGGTGTAGATGCGGTTTATAATGGCGAACTGGTCGGGAAAGACTTGAATGAAAATGGATTAATAGAGAGAATTAAAAAATATAAGAATTCAAAGATTATTGTTACGCCTATAGGGGGAAATGGCTTTATCTTTGGAAGAGGAAGTAAACAAATTACACCGGAAGTTTTGAAATTAGTTGGGGAATAAGAATATAATTATCGTTGCAACAATGGATAAAATTAAACAGTTAGAGTGTTTAAGGGTTGATACCGGAGATATGGAAATAGATAAAAGCTTGAGTGGCTTCGCAACAGTAGTTACCGGTTACAAAGAAGAAGTTGTTACGGAGATAAAATGATGATCAGACTCGATATGAACGAAAATCCTTATGAACCACCTGAAAATGTGTTGGATGCTGTGGCGAAGGGGATAAGGAATGTAAATAGATATTCTGAATTGAAATATCTGAGCGAATTGCAAAAGCTCATTGCGAGCTACAGCACGGTATCCCCAGATCGTGTGATTGTAAGTCCCGGCTCTGATTTTCTTTTACGAGAGGTAATCAATGTCTTTTCAAAAGACAGAAAAATTATTGTGGTTAACCCCTCATTTCTCCCGGCTTTAGAAAATGCCAAAGTGTTTTCAAGAAAATTGATAAAATATCAACTCGTTCCTCCGGAATTTAAATTGAACCCTGAAATAATTTTACGTGAACTTGATGAACCGACACTCATAATAATTGACAATCCTAACAACCCCACAGGAAAAATTCTTTTGGACGAAAACCTGGTTGAAAATATCCTTCAGAGTGAGAACGCGTTACTCCTGATAAATGAAGCATATTATGAATTTTCTGGATTTACTTTTGCCAATTTCGTTGAAAAATATCCCAATGTAGCGATAACAAGAACTATGGATAAAGCATTCTCTCTTGCCGGGCTCAGGCTTGGATATCTTCTTGCGGGAGATTATTTCAAGCTTGGACTATCTGATTTCCCGAAGTTTTTATCCGGGCCGACTATATTTGCAGCGATTGAAACCTTAAAAAATCCGGGATATGTAACTCAAAACATCAGAAAGATTACTGATGAAAGAAAACGATTGGAAAGAGAACTCGAAAAGACAGGAATTGAAGTATTTCCAACCAATACAAATTTTCTTCTCATAAAAAGTGCTATTCCTGATTTTGCAAAGATATTAATAGACTCAGGAATAATGATAACGGATTTATCCGGGGAATGGTTAAATGACTTTTATACAATTTCCATAGGTCTTCCTGAAGAGAATAATGCCCTTTTAACAGCGATAAATAATGTTATAACTAATTAGAATTTATCTATAAATTAAAAAGGACACACTTATCTGAAACGCGTATAAAATAAGGAGACTGCCGATACCGGCAATTCCGGGCGGAATTCAGGAAACGCAATACTTAAATAATGAGGACAAATATTCCAAGCAGCAGGTGACTGCTGACATATTGAAGGAACGGTAATGAAGAAAAAGGAATTACAAGAACTTGTCAAACAAGGCGAGGGATATTTCGTTGAGTTCAAAAAGCAGGTTGGGGAAAGCCTCGACAGGGAATTGGTTGCCTTTGCCAATGCATCTGGGGGAACGATTATCGTAGGAGTCGAGGATGATGGCAGCATTACAGACTGCTCCATTGACAATGCAACACGTTCAAAAGTCCAGGATATTGCCAATAACTGCGATCCCCGGATAAAGATACATATCAAGACGGTGCGGCATGAGGGCATAAAATTGCTCGTTATTTCGATTGATGAAAGTCGTGACAAGCCGGTACGTTGCTCAAAGGGATTTTTCCTGAGAGAGGGACCTAATTCTCAAAAGTTGACGAGGAATGAAATATTATCCCTTGCCGCAGATGCGGGAAAATTCAAATTCGATATGCAGGTCTGTAAAGGCTTTGATTATCCAGGAGAATTTGATGATACCGGGTGGCATCGCTTTTTATCTGAAACGGCAATTGCGCCGCCTGAGAACAAGGAAGATTTACTGATGAATTTGGGCTTTGCCGAAGAGAAGGAAGGAGTTCAGATTACAAATGCCGGAGCGCTTTTTTTCGGAAAAAATGTTGAATTCTATATTCGCCATAGCTTTGTTACCTGCGTACTTTTCAAGGGCACCACAAAAACCAAGATACTCGACCGAAAGGATTTCAAGTCTGACCTACTTTCCAACTATGAAAATGCCTTTCGTTTTCTGCAGCAACACCTCAAAATTGAATATATAATTGAAGACGGTGGACCTCGGAAGGAAGTCCCCGAAATTCCCCTGGAAGTTTTACGGGAAGCGCTTGTAAATGCGATTGTTCATAGAGATTACTTTGAAGAAGGGGCGGGTATCCTTGTTGAAGTTTATGATGATCGTGTTGAAATAACAAATCCCGGCCGACTTCTCTTCGACAGCAGTAAATTCGGGAAACTGAGTGTGGCGCGGAATCCTATATTATTCGATGCCTTTCATAGACTTGGAATAACGGAAAAGATCGGGTCCGGTATCAACAGGATGCGGGAGGCTATGGCTGAAAGAGGAATTGAAATTGCGTTTGATACCGGGGATTTCTTTATTCTCACTCTGGCAAGACAGACAGCTACTCCGCAAGTCACCGACCAAGTCACCGACCAAGTCACCGACCAAGTCACCGACCAAGTAAGAAAACTGTTGAGGACATTGAAAACAGGGGAGAAAAACGGCAAAAACCTGGTCGAGGAGTTGAAACTTAAACACAAGCCGACATTCAGAACAAATTACCTCAAACCTGCAATTGAAGCCGGCTTGATTGAACTGACCATCCCCGAAAAGCCGAGAAGCCGTTTTCAGAAATACCGACTGACAGATAAAGGAAAAGCGATTTATAATCTGGTAAAACAACATGAACCCCAAGAATGATTGCACTTAGCCGAATTCCGGTGACAGGATACATAATTGAAAGGCTGTAAGAGATGTTTCAGAGAATTTGAGGAATCTGAGGCTGATACTGTGGATGTAAGTCCCACAACGGAGCTGGCGGATTATGTAGATTCCCGTTTCCACGGGAATGACAAAGAAGATCGAGGGAACGACAGAAGGGAGACTGATATCGGTGTTGAAGATATAAGGTGACCTCTGCCCCGAATGCAGGAAAGAGTTTGGAGTAATAAACCTGCGGGGATTTAGGGAGTAAGGAAAAATACGCGAAGATCTCCATCAAGGTATTACTAATAACCATTAACCATTAACCATTAACTAACATCCGGTAAGCGATCATGAACAAAAGACAGGGAACAAAAAACGACGAACAGAGAACTTATTCTCTAAACCAGATCTACTTCTATCTGACCGAAGGTTGCAATCTCAAGTGCCGCCACTGCTGGTTAGCCCCCAAATACCAGACACCCGATAACCCATTTCCATCCCTGGACCGGGACCTGTTTCGCTCTATCATCAGACAGGCAAAACCTCTGGGGCTTTCAGGGGTGAAACTGACCGGCGGAGAGCCGCTTATTCATCCCGATATTCTGGATCTCCTGGAAGTTGTCCGCTCTGAAAAACTCCACCTCACCCTTGAGACAAACGGCGTCGCCTGCACACCTGAACTGGCTGAAGCGATGAAGGCGACCTGTGATAATCCCTTTGTCTCAGTCAGCATAGATGGTGCCGACGCGGAAACCCACGAGTGGGTCCGGCGTGTGGAGGGCTGTTTTGACGCCGCCCTGGATGGTGTCCGAAACCTTGTGAACGCGGGATTCGAACCTCAGATTATCATGTCCGTCATGCGCCGTAACATGGATCAGATAGAGCCGGTTGTCCGGCTTGCTGAAACCCTGGGGGCGGGTTCCGTCAAGTTCAACCTGGTCCAGCCCACGGCAAGGGGAGAAAAGATGCATGAGGCATTGGAGACCCTGACTATTGAAGAGCTTGTGGAACTGGGAGAATGGGTGGAAAACACCCTCTCAAAATCAACAGACCTGGGGCTCATTTACAGTCACCCCATGGCCTTCCGTCCCCTCGGGAAGATGTTTGGCGACAATGGCGACGGGTGCGGTGCCTGCGGAATACTCGGCATAATCGGCGTCATCGCCGACGGCTCCTATGCCATGTGCGGTATCGGAGAGACCGTCCCCGAGCTGATATACGGGCACGCGGCCACGGACAGACTTGAGGATGTGTGGAATAACACAAAAGTAATCAACGAACTCCGTGAAGGGCTGCCAAAAAAACTGGAGGGCATCTGCGCCGACTGCATCATGAAGGCGATGTGCGTGGGATGCTGCATCGCCCAGAACTTCTACAGCAGCAACAACCTCTGGGCGCCATTCTGGTATTGCGAAGAGGCGAAAAAGAAGGGTCTATTCCCCGAGACCAGATTGCAGCCGCGGGAGGGGTAAGCTTACGGGTTGCTCAGTTATTTTCTGTAGAAAGTTACTCCGTTATTCCAATTTATAATTTCCGCATCACCATTTGGAGAGACTTTATCAATGTGGCCGTTTGCAGAACCGGGCCCCCTGTCACCATTCCATATTACATGCAACTCTCTATCAGGGAGTATTTCCCCCTTCTCTTTTGCAAAGTATATATATTACCACGCATTTCTGATTCCCTGTGAATAATTATTTCACAGGCGCACCATGCCATGACCGGATCTTCCTTAGGGGTTATAACAAGTGACGAATATGTATTATGCTTTACGGATGAACCTTTTTGCAGTCTATAAAATTTTAAGCTTCCTGGAAGTGTGATCCTTGCCGAGGTAAAAATTAATCCAGGAGGAGGTCTGATAAAGGTCCCAGTTGCAGGGGGGGACAATGCCGTCATCAAGGTCCGCCTCCTCGCAGTAATGTTTAAGTCTCGCATATGCCTCGACATAGACGCAAAGTTGTTTTTCTGGATAGACTTCACACCAGCCGTTATAACTCCCGCCGCAGGCGCCATTGCGCTGGTGCTTCGGGCACCGGGACATGGGGCAAATATAGGCCACGTCGGTCAGGGCACAATCTCCACAGTCCCGACAGTCGAAGAGCGCAACCTTGGTCAGGTGTTCCAACTTGTGGAAGACGCCTTCCACCCTTGACCCTTCGACGCTACGGCTGATATCTCTCATAAGGCCGTAAAGATTCTTCCCGGGTTTAAACATAATCCGATGGAAAAACCGCGACATACGATAGGAAAACCCGACCCGCGCATCGAGGGGCCGCCCCTGCCGCTCTGTCGGCACTGCCGCGTTGAGTCCCGTTTCAGGATCCCGCTCATAATAGTAGAATCCACTCTGCTGCGGATAGTCGAAATGGCGGATCATATCCCGCCAGTTTGGGGTCAGGGCTTCGCCCTCATCTACAATCTGTTCAACCAGGTCATAGCGGATGTTGTGTCCGCCGATATGCACACCGCTGAACCCCATTCCCTTCATGATCGCGTACATCCGCGCCGCACGCAGGAGCCTTGTCCTTACCCCTTTGTCGGCCGCGTTCCGCTCCTGATCCAGTTCGGCAACGAGTTTGTCGGTTACAACGCAACCGGGAAGCCGGTTTGCGTTCATAAGCTTTGCCGCTCCGAAGGGGAGAACGTAAATGTTTCCTATCAAGGGAATGTCGGGACAGTTTTCTCTCAGGAACTGGAGAACTTCATGAAATTTTCGGGCGTCGTAGCCGATCTGCGTCACGACAAACCCAGCCCCGGCAACGATCTTCTTTTTCAGCTTGAAGTACTGGATCATCTGCTCTGCTTCGGTCACCTTAAAGGGGGAGACAGCAGCGCCCGCGAAAAAATCGCTCGGCTTATGTTGAATTGTCCCTTTAAGACCGGGATACTCCAATCCCCGGTTCATCTCCCTGACCAGCTCAATTGTATGCACTGGATCGAGATCGAAAACAGGCGCGGGCCTTCCTTGAAAGCCGGTTACTGGATAATCTCCGCTCATGATCAGTAGATTTCTTACGTTCGCCCGGTCGAGGGCATAGAGCTCGCTTTCCATCTGATTGCGGTTCTTGTCCTTGCAGGTGAAATGGACCAGCGGTTCCATGCCGAGTCCCAGGATCTCCTTGCCGAGATAACCGGCAAGCATAGCCGGGTTTCCTCCCGGATTGTCAGTAATCGCGAGAGCATGAATCTTACGCCCTGTGGCCGCCTGCTTTGCGGCTTCCAGGACGTTCTCCTGAGCCTTTTCCCTTGCCCCCCTCCCGGGGACCAGTTCCCAGGTAACTGAAAATCCCGCCGGGTCCGTCAGTGATTCCTTGAACCGGTTTTCCAATTCATTCTCCATGTTGTATATTCGCCCCGTCCATGAAACCGTTTTTCACAAGACTGTTATTTAAAGAAATCATAGAATCTACCTACTATGCCTCCTGTTTTTGGGGAGTCCTGCCCTTTGTCAGAAACTTCTGTACCCGATTCGGTGACAGCTGATTTATCCGCTATACCGGTATCGGTATGTCTTGCATCTTTTCCGGGCGCTTCAGGATGCATGAAATTCCCGGTTTTTACCTGTCGAGGCCTTCTTTTCCTCCGGTTCGACCTGCTGGCGGTCGGCTTGACATCCTCCCCTGGGCTTTGACCAACCGCCTCATTGGCGTCTTCTGTTCTCTTTACCTTCTTGATGTGAAATTCGCCCCACAAAAGCACCGGGTCCCCGGAAATATTCACGGATACACCATGAAGAGCCTCCAGTGCGCTGATCTGGCTCCTCTTCTGATTGAGGAGATATCCGGTCACCTCCGGAGGAAGCGTAACCACGATCTCCGAAGACTGATCTTTTACCGCCTCTGACTTGATCCTCCGGAGCGCACTGAGCGCCAGATATTCCACTGATGGTCTCATGCCGCTTCCCTTACAATAGGGGCACACCGAATAACTGATCTCCTGTATTGTTGACTGTTTCTTCTGACGAGACAGTTCCAGCATACCAAACCGGGATATCTTCGCCAGCTGTATCCTGGATCTGTCAACCTTCAGCGCGTCTCTGAAGGTTTTTTCCACCTGAGAAATGTGATTCTTGTCCATCATGTCAATGAAGTCGACCACGATGAGGCCACCAAGATCCCTTAAGCGGAGCTGCCTCGCTATCTCTTCAGCCGCTTCCATGTTCGTTTTGTAGGCGGTCTCTTCCACGTCCCGTTTCTTCAAACGGCCCGAGTTCACATCAATGGTTATCCCCGCCTCCGTGGGCTCTATGACAATGGACCCACCCGACTTCATGTTGACGCGCGACTGATATATCTCGTTGATCTGATCCTCAATATCATACTGACCGAACAGCGGCGTCTCTTCCCTGTGGAACTTTATCATCCTCACGTGGCGCGGTGAAACTGTCTTGCAGTAGTCTCTCATCTTCCTCGCGGTTTCGGGATCATCAACCAGTATCTCTTTGATATCAGACGTATAATAATCCCTGAACGCCCGAATGGCGAAATCGGTTTCCTGGTATATCAATCCGGGCCCAGTCGTCTTTTCGGACTTTTCCTTCATGTCCTTCCACAGCCTTACCAGCATCTGGTAATCACGAATCAGCTCCGGCTTCGTTCTGTTCATGCCGGCGGTGCGGACGATAAAACCCATGTCATCTTTTTCGGAAATCTGCCCCATCAACCCCTTGAGTCTTTTCCTGTCCGCTTCACTTTCTATCTTGCGGGAAATTCCGCCGCTTCCCTTTCTGTTGGGCATAAGGACAAGGTACCGGCCAGGAAGTGAAATGTGCGTGGTCAGCATGGCGCCTTTTGAACCCTTCTCTTCCCTTACGACCTGGACAGGCAACCTCTTCCCTACCAGCAATTTTCTATCTTCATTGAAATATTCCTGCGCCACATCACGCAACGGCAGGAAGCCGCTTTTGCCGGCGCCATAATCCACAAAGGCCGCTCTCAGTCCCTGCTGCACATTTTGCACAGTGGCATTGTATATATTACCGGCTGTCGGTTCTCTGACAGGCATCCTTACGTTGTACTCAACCAGATTGCCGTCTTCAACAACGGCCATCCGACTTTCCTCTTCATCTATCGTATTTATAAGCATTTTTTTAGTCATTATAATCCTCTTTCGTAACTACTCGGGTTCAGGGTTCTGAGCTCAACTGCGAACCGTCTCAAGATGTGAACTGTTTTCATACACATGTCAAAATACGTCCGCGTCGCCCTTCCCTTCCCTCACTATTTCCGGGGTGTCGTTTGCAAGGTTCACTATCGTTGACAGTTCAGGAGAAAGGACTCCTCCATCGATAATAATGTCTATGCAATGTCCCAATTCTTTTTCAATTTTGTCTGGATCTGTTATTATTTCATCTTCGAGCGATTTAACTGTGGTGCTGATTATCGGGCCACCGAATTCTCTGACAAGGGAGAGGCAGATCTCGTTGTCCGGAATCCTTATGCCCACCTCTTTTCTCTTCGGCAACAGTATCTTGGGAACGAGTCTGGATGCACCCAATATAAAGGTATAGGGACCGGGCAATAAACGTTTCAGAATTTTGTACGCATAATTTGTCACCACTGCGTAGTTGCTTATATCACCGAGATCGGAACAGATAAAGCTGAAAGGCTGCTTTTTACTCCTCTTCTTTATCTCATAAATCTTCTCGATGCCCCGTTTATTGAACAGGTCGCATCCCATTCCATAAGCCGTATCCGTGGGATAAACCACAATCCCGCCGTTATCCAGTGTCCGGGCCGCCCTGTTTATAAGCCGCATCTGGGGATTTTCATTATTTATCTTCAGCAACATAAATCTTTACTCGTTTTCCATTCCAAGCAGAGTCTTCATCTCGGAGTTACCCAGGATGAGTGAACTCAGCGCAAACACGACAAGCCCTACAGCCACCGCAACTGTCAGGAATAACAGCCTCTCTCCGAAGACCCCTTCGCCGTTCCATCCGAGAACACGATCTACTGCAATTATCGACAACGCCATGACCCCGGATGCCAGGATGGTCTTGAACACTGATGTCCAGAAAGACTTTTCAAGAAACCTTCCCACCTTCCTTCTCAACATGAAGGATAGGATAACGACATTGACCGCGGAGGCGATTGATGTGGCAAGCGCGAGTCCTGCGTGTTTCATGGGGAACATCAATATAATGCTCATTATAATATTCACAAGGAGCGCCGCAATCGCAATCTTTACAGGAGTTCTGGTATCCTGCATGGCGTAAAAAGCGGATACGATAACCCTTATGCATGAAAAGGCCCACAGTCCGACGGCATAGTAAAGCAGGGCCCGGGCGGTAAAGACCGTTGATGCGGCATCAAACTCCCCGCGCTGAAAGAGCACGGATATGACAGGTACCCGAAGGACAATAAGGGCAAACATCGCCGGTATGGTAACAAACAGTATCAGTCTCAGAGAGAATGCAATTGTTTTTTTCATTTCCTTATAATCTCCCCCGCCTGCCTGATCTGAAAAGCTGGGGAGCGCCGCCGTCCCAACCGCAATCGCGAACACACCGAGCGGGAGCTGCACCACCCTGTCGGCATAGTACAGGTACGAAACGCTGCCTTCCGGCAGAAACGACGCCAGGATAGTGTTTATAAATATACTTGCCTGATAGACAGCGGCGCCGAACACCGCCGGAATCATCAGGGTGCCTATTCTTTTGATTCCCGGATGGTTGAAATGAAAGTTCGGCCTCAACCTTGCGCCCACCTTGAGCAGAAACGGGAATTGCATGGCAAGCTGAAGTACCCCTCCCGCCATAACTCCCACAGCGAGAGATATTATCGTATCCCTGAAACAGTCCTTCAGGAGAAACGCGGCGGCTATTATGGAGATATTAAGAATAACCGGCGCGAGGGCAGGGACCGCAAAGTGCCTGAAGGAATTGAGGATGCCCATGCACAACGCTACGAGGGATATAAAAAATATGTAGGGGAACATCAAACGTGTGAGGAACACGGTGAGCGCGTACTTGTCCGGAACATCAGTAAACCCGGGCGCAATTACCCTGACGATCCAGGGGGCAAGAAGTATCCCCGTAACCGTGAGCAGCGCAAGAATGATGGAAAGAAGCGTAAAGGCAATACCCGCAAACTCAACGGCCTGTTTCTTTGATCTCCTGAGGTATCCGGTGAAAACCGGAATAAAGGCTATGGTGAGGGAACCTTCCGCAAACAGGCGGCGTAAAAGGTTTGGGATTCTAAAAGCCACAAAAAAGGCATCCGTGGCCGGTCCTGCTCCGAAAAACCCGGCTATTACCATATCCCGGATAAAGCCGAACACCCTGCTCAACAGGGTCGCAAGTCCGACAACCCACGCCGCTTTCACTACTCGGGTGTTTTCTGTTTCTTTTTGTGGGATCAAATTTCTGGCTTTACTTATTTTTCCACCCTGTACTCATCAATAACGGTGTACCCGGCATCTTCAAGAACCCTGAAAAGCTCACCTGTGTTATCCGTACCAACTCTGACCAGAGTGGGGCGAATATCGCCGTTATCCTGGTCTATGGTAGAAACCAGAGACACTATCCTCAGCCCCATATCGTTTATGATACTCGCTACCTTAGCTATTTCACCTATATTGCTTGAAAGCCGGAGTTCTAAACGGCCGCTCGGCTCACTACGCACCCCCATGAATTCAAGGAGAACATTCAGAAGATCACAGGTGGTGATCAGACCAACCAGTTCATCACCGGCCACAACCGGCAGGCTGTTGACATGTTTTTCATTTATCAGCCTGGCCGCCTCTTCAATAGTGGTGCCGGGTGTCGTTGTATGCACCTTCCTGGTCATAGCATCTTCTGTCTTCATCTCCGAAAGAAGATAATTAAGCTCGTGGACAGAAAGTGTGCTCGCCGGAGATGGCAGATTAACCCTGATATCTCTGTCTGTAATAATACCCACCAGCTTTTTTCCATCCACCACGGGAAGCTGATCGATCTTATATTGTTTTAAAAGATTCTTTACCTTGAGAATACTCGTATCCCCTGTTACCGTTTTCAGATCTCTTGCCATCTTTTTCCCTACAAACATAGCTCAACCTCCGGCATTACACGTAGTCGTAGTATTTGTCTAAGAAGCAACCTTCGTCAATCTCCGTGTCCTTTTTTTCAGCCTGTTTATCCTTTTTCTGAAACGGTTAATCCCCCTTCTGTCCCCCTTCTCCATCAGTTCATCCCTTTTCTGTTTGAGAATCCCCATTTTTACTTTCAGCGAGGGCCCTGCCGTCACGGGTTTTTCAGGTACCTTTACGGTTTTCTTGTCAGGCTCCGCTTTGGCGGGCTTAGAAGAAACTTCATTTTCCACTGTCTCCGCGGACCCTTCGGGAGACTCTGACACCTTCTCTTCCGGCACCTTTTCTATTGTTTCGGAAGGAACATCTTCTACCGTCTCCACGGGTTCATTGGGCGTCTCCGACACCTTTTCTTCCGGTATCTTTTCCACAACCTCACCCTGCACAGCCCTGATAGCGCTTACCAGGTCAGCCTTCTTCATTGTGCTGCGGCCCTCGATCTTCCCGGTATCTCGCGCAATCTCTCTCAGCTCTGCTACGGTATGTTCTTCCAAAGCCTTTTCATCTGTCATATTGGTTCTTCCCCCTTCATAACTGAATTATCGCTGAACTTATAGCACAACGTGTCTCTTAAAATCAAATTAATCAGATGGTTGAAACCGGGAAAAACCCCGATAAGCGCTAACCATCAACCGGGTCCATCGGCAAAAAGCCGATTCCCCACGAAGCAGGCTTCAATTTTCAACTTTGAACTGTTGGTCTGAACAGCTACATTGGGATTGCTATTATTATGAAAAAATGTATAAATCCCCGTCAAACAATACAAGAATCCTGGAATCATCTCCCGATTAGTTATAGTTCCCTGAAGGGTTCAAGGAGCCGAAGACTCAGGGGATCAAGTGAAAGGCGTATTGGTCAATACGGTGGCACAACCCGCAACGCGCAACACGCAACCCGCAACACGCAACACGTAAATGAAATCATCTGATATAAAATCACTGCAAAAAAGGATTCGCTACGGCATTGAAAGGGCGCTTTACCCGGACAGGCGCACTATCACCGGAGAACTGCGTCTCATAAACAACGCCCTCCATAAAGGTGAAGATGGCGAAGAAACGCATGCAAAGCTCCGCAAACTGGAAAAGAAACTGAAGGGCTCCATCAGAAAGAGAGAGTCCCGCAGAAAACATCTGCCGGAAATTACCTATCCCGACTCCCTCCCCATAACAAAGAAAAAAGATGAAATTGTAGAGGCCATAAGAAACCATCCGGTTGTCGTTGTCACCGGAGAGACTGGTTCCGGAAAGACTACACAGCTCCCAAAGATGTGCATGGAGGCGGGACGCGGCATAGATGGAATAATAGGATGCACCCAGCCTCGTAGAATCGCGGCTGTAACTGTTGCTCACAGACTCGCCGATGAATTGAAGGAAGATGTGGGAAGATCTGTCGGCTACAAAATACGATTTAAAGACATAACAAACAGAGACATTCACTTCAAGCTGATGACCGATGGCATCCTTTTGATGGAGACACAGTCAGACCCCAGCCTGAATAAATACGATACCCTGATTATTGACGAGGCTCATGAGAGGAGCGCCAACATAGATTTTATTCTGGGTATTCTCAAAAGGCTTCTTGGCAGGAGAAGGGACCTTAAGCTTATAATAACATCAGCGACCATCGATCCGGAAAAATTCTCAAAGGCGTTCGATAACGCACCCATTATAGAAGTATCGGGACGGATGTATCCCGTAGAAGTTCGCTACCGGCCGATTGAATCGACGACAGGAGAAGACAGCGAGGCATCTCATATTGACGCGGCGGTTACGGCGGTGGATGAACTGAGCAAAGAAGGCCCCGGAGACATCCTCATCTTTATGCCGACCCAGCAGGATATCGTCGATACGTGCAGCATTCTCTCCGGAGGTAAAAATAGCAATTCAAACGTACTCCCACTCTTCGGTCGTCTTTCGTCCTCTGAACAACAGCGGGTATTCGCGCGAACAAGAAAAAGAAAGATTATTGTAGCTACTAACGTGGCCGAGACCTCCATTACCATACCCGGCATCCGCTATGTTATTGATACCGGCCTCGCAAGAATATCCGAATACAACCCCGGGACAAGAACCAGAAAGCTCCCCGTAAAGGTCATATCAAGAAGCAATGCCATCCAGAGAAAGGGCAGGTGCGGAAGGGTACAGGACGGGGTATGCGTCCGTCTTTATTCGGAGGACGACTACGAAAAACGTCCCCTCTTCACCACTCCGGAGATACTCCGTTCCAGTCTGGCAGAGGTGATACTGAGAATGATCGCACTGGGAATGGGCAATATTTCTTCATTCCCCTTTATAGATTCACCTTCCGCGGGAAATATCAGGGAAGGATTCGCACTGCTACGGGAACTGGGCGCCACAAGATCTGATGGTGGAAAAGTCTTCCTGACAGGAATGGGAACTGCCATGTCGCGCCTGCCGATAGATCCAAGGCTTTCACGCATGATCATAGATGCCGGGGAGCAAGGGTGCATGGAGGAAGTGATTGTTATAGCCTCTGCTCTATCCATCCAGGACCCCAGGGAACGACCTCTTGAAAAAGAGCAGGAGGCCGACAGGATTCAAAAACCCTTCGTAAATCCCGCCTCCGACTTTATAACACTTCTGAATATCTGGAACAGGTACCATGATGTCCACAAGGAATTAAAGACACAAAACCGGATGCGCAAATTCTGCAAGGAGCATTTCCTGTCATTCAGGAGGATGAGAGAATGGCGGGACGTATATGAGCAGATATCAACCATCCTTAAAGAAGCCGGGCACAAAAAGACAAAGAAAGCGCTGCAGGGTGAGCTGCTGTACGAAGGCATACACAGGGCAATCCTCGGCGGCTATATTTCAAGCATAGGTGTAAAAAAAGAAAAGAACATCTACCTGATGGCAAGGGGCAAGGAGGTCATGCTCTTTCCCGGTTCGGGTCTCTTCAACCGCGGCGGGGACTGGATAGTTTCGACTGAAATGGTTGAAACATCGCGGATGTTCGCCCGGATTAACGCCGTCATAAATCCAGAGTGGCTCGAGGAGGTCGGGGGAGAGCTCTGCCGCCGAAACTATCTCGAGCCGCACTGGGAAAAGAACCGCGGGGAGGTCGTCGCAAGCGAGCAGATAAAACTCTACGGCCTTATAATAGTACCGGGAAGGCCCGTCTCATATGGACGCATATATCCCGCGGAGGCCACCGGTATATTTATTCGAAGCGCCCTTGTAGAGGGTAACATCAGGGACCCTCTTCCATTCCTTATACACAACCGGGATCTGGTTGAAGAAGTGGCCGGGATGGAAGACAAGATAAGGAAAAAAAATATCCTGGTAAACGAGGACCTCCTCACCGAATTCTACGAGGAGCGTATCGACATCGCTTACAACACCAGCACCTTGAAAAAACTTATAAAAGATAGGGGATCAGATGATTTTCTCCGGATGAGCAAAGATGATATCATGGAGTATCATCCGGGAGAAGAGCTTTCCATGTACCCTGACAAAATTACCCTGGGGAACAGGGTCCTGTCCTGCTCATACAGTTTCGATCCGGGAGAACAGGATGATGGAGTAACATTACATGTCCCCTCTGATGCCGTCTCAACCCTCCCACTGGAATCAGCTGACTGGCAGATCCCTGCCCTCGTGAGAGAAAAAATAACCGCCCTCATAAAAGGCCTGCCCAAAGAATATAGAAAACAACTTGTCCCCATTCCACAAACAGTAGATAGCATTGTACGCGACATTAAAGACTGCGACAGTTCAATCATCACTTACATGGCGCAGTTCATACATGAAAAATTCAACATCAATATACCGGCCGCGGCATGGCCGGTTGAAGGCATACCGGATTATTTAAAGATGCGCTTTTCTATCATAAACGAAAAGGGCGAGAAAATACTCTCCAGCCGTGATGTCCGTTCACTGCAGGAAAACCTGCCCGATAGCGGGGAATTCCCGGCGCTCAAAGCGGCAAAGACACAATGGGAAATAGAGGGGATAACCTCATGGGACTTTGTGGATATTCCCGAAAGCATCATCCTGAATGGTAAAGGCGGGATTGAAGGACTGGCATACCCCGCCCTGGAGCGGGGAAATGATGGCAATATTAATTTACGCCTTTTCAGAGATACGAAAAAGGCGGAAACGGCACACGGAAAAGGCATCGCCGCGCTCTACGAATTACACTTCAGAAAGGATATGAAGTTCCTGAAGAAGTGTCTCGCGCTGCCTCAGGAGATAAAAATGGGTGCAAATTACCGCGGAGGAGCGCGACAGATAGAAAACGCTCTATACCTGAAAACAATATGCACTCTCTTTAAACGAAACATTAGAAAGCGAGAGGATTTTCTCGAATACGCGAAGTCTGCGGGTCGCGACATCCTCCCGGAGGGGCAGAAATTGCTGCAGAATGTTATACCGGCAGTGAAAATGCACGGAAAAGTCAGCGAGATTCTTCACAAACTGGAGATCGTAAATATTACCAACAAGTCAGCAACGGATTTCATCGCCGCGCTTAGAAAAGATGTCAACCGGCTGATGCCGGAAGATTTTGTGGAAATTTATGAAGAAGAACGGTTGTCTGACATACCGAGGCATCTTCGTGCTATCATGATTCGAGCTGAAAGAGGCATGGCACACATCGAAAAAGACAAGGTCAAGGCCGGCAAACTCAGTCCCTTTGACGACAAACGCGAAGAGATGCTCAAGGAAACCTACTCTTCATCTGAAGAGAAAAAACGGGCGGTGGAAGAGTACACGTGGATGGTGGAAGAGTACCGGATATCAGTCTTCGCACCGGAAATAAAGGCCCGGGGCTCCGTATCTCCCAAAAAACTGAAAGAGAAGATAGCCGAGATTGAAAGGCAGTATTGATCAAACGGTTCACGGTTACCGGTTCACGGTTTAAGGTATGAGGTATGGGGTATGAGGCGTGAAGTTCAGGGTTCAATTGTGAACCGTTCTTAACCGTAAACTGTGAACTGTGAACTGTGAACTGTGAACTGTCGTTTACACGCAGGGTATCTTCAACTTCTGACCGATATATATCCTGTCTCTTGACCTGATGTTATTGACCTTCATCAAAGCCCTTATCGTAGTGCCGTAATCCCCGGCGATGCTTTCCAGATTATCCCCCCGCTTCACCACATATACCACCGGCGCCATTGACACAGAATCTGCGCCGGATATCTTCAGTTTCTGACCAACATATATCCTGTTTTTTGACTTGAGATTGTTGGCCTTAATCAGGGTTCTTACAGTAGTGCCTTGACTTACGGCTATATTCTCCAGTATATCCCCCCGTTTCACAACATATACCGTTGGCGTCGCCGGAACAGAATCCATGCCGGACATCTTCAATTTCTGTCCAACGTATATCCTGTTTTTGGATTTGAGGGTATTGACCTCTATCAGTGTCTTCATCGTGGTGCCATGCCTGCCGGCAATTCGCTCAAGCGTATCCCCTCTTTTGACAACATATACTGATGGCGACTGTGCCGGGGGTTCGGAAAATAACTTCAACTTCTGTCCTGCATATATCCTGTTTTTAGATCTGAGGTTATTGATCTCCATCAGTGTCTTCATAGTGGTGCCGTGCCTGCCGGCAATCCGCTCAAGCGTATCTCCTCTTTTGACAACATATACTGATGGCGGCTGTGCCAGGGGTTCGGAAAATAACTTCAACTTCTGTCCTGCATATATCCTGTTTTTGGATTTGAGGTTATTGATCTCCATCAGTGCCTTCATTGTTGTCCCGTGCCTGCCGGCAATCCGCTCAAGGACATCCCCTTTCTTTACCGTGTAGGTGGCGGCATAACTCTTTTTTCCGGAAGGAGCAGTGGATCTCGGGGTAAGAGCCTCTTTACACCAGCTCCTGTGAGCAGCGTAGGGAAGCGGAAGGAACTTGTCAACAGCGTAGGCTATCGCCCAGGCGATATCAGTCTGATAGGAAGAACTCCGGAGCATGAGTTCTTCTCTCGAATTGGATATAAAGGCGGTTTCTACCAGCACGGACGTGACATCGGGAAGTTTAAGAACCTTGAAAGGAGCCCTTTGTACTCTTGAAGACCTCAAATGATTTACCTGCCTCATCTTTGTCAGAGCGACAGCTCCGAATGCACTGGAACGGTTTATGGTCTCTGTCTGGATCATATTGAGGGTTATCGGATTGGACTCACCATTGCTATGCCCGTTCTCTGAACCACCCACAATGTCTGACATGTTCTCACTCTTCGCGAGAAGCTTTGCGGCCTCGCTGCTCGCCCCCCTGGTTGACAGACAATATACAGACGTCCCACGAACGCCCCTGCTCTTGCTGGCATCGGCGTGAATGCTGATAAAAATATCAGCGCCGTATTCTTTCGCGATCCTGCCCCTGTCCTTCAACGATATAAAATAATCTCCCTTTCTCGTAAGAAAGGCTTCGTAACCCCTCTTTTTCAAGATCCTGTGCAGTTTTTTTGCTATACTAAGAACTACATTTTTTTCGAGCGTCCCCCTGTGGCCCACGGCGCCGGGATCTTCTCCGCCATGCCCGGGATCAATAACCACTATCTTTTTTTCCAGTATCTTGACCTTCTTCCGCTCCTCGCTCTCCTTTTTCTCCACATCCGGAAGCATGATGTCAATAACGATTCGATATGGTTTACTGAGTATTCTCTTAAGCTTAAATGCCTTCATTTCGACATTGTCCGCCACCTGCAATTCCACCCTGACACCCCCTTTGGGCAAAGAAGTCAGAATGACCTTTTTGACCGCAGGCTTATCAATGTCGTACGTATGGGGAATTCCTCCGGGGAGAACCGCGTCTTTCATATCGACATATATTTTGTAATCCTCCTGTGCAACAGTGTAAGAGGTCTCGCCACTCACATCGAGAACAACCCTCGTGTGATCCGGGGCTGTCCAGTGCCTGACATGGAGTACGGCAACTGAACCGAATGCGTCCGGACAGACCGCTGTCACCAGTAGCAGAATCAAAAGAAAAACGATGTGGGTTATTTTTTTCATTACGTTTCGGACGCCCCTCCTTCTCCCGTTTTCAGGACAAAAGTCTAACAGCTTTACCCTGAGTTTACAACCCTGTCCGGATTTCCATTAGGACATGCGCTCAAACTGTTAGTGGGATTATAATGCAGGGGTTTCCAAAAAAATCAATTGATAATAATTCGATATTAGAATATTGTACGGTGCTTTTAATAAGGGCGATTAGCTCAGCAGGATAGAGCACTGGCCTCCGAAGCCAAAGGTCGTGGGTTCGAATCCCACATCGCCCCCCATGATAACAACATCAGCCACCATAACACAGGGTACGGGAGAGTGGTGTCTTTTGAAATCAGTCCAACAGGATTAAATTACAGACGATACAGGGCTCCCCGGTTCAATTAATTAGAATCTGCCCCGGTCTCTCAATCACACAAAGGAAGATGATTCGCATGAAATACGACCTGTTCAAGGTCCTGAGATCTTTTATAACTTTCATTTCAGGAAAGAACGAGCAACAGCCAACAGCAGAGAAGGAAAAAATTCACCCAGTCGAGAAAAGAAAAGAAACATCAACAGGAAGAAACAGGAAAGCCCCGGCAAAGAAAGTTCCGGCAGAGAAAGTTCCGGCAGAGAAAAAGAAGGAACGCATGCTGTTCCGCGAACTTGGCCTTCCTCCACAAATCCTCGGTGCAATCGAGAAGATTGGATACCGAGAGATGACCCCTATTCAGGAGGCTACCTATTCAATCATTGCCTCGGGGCAGGATCTCTGCGCCCTCGCGGAAACGGGATCTGGAAAGACGGCCGCATGCTCGATTCCCCTTGTTCAGAAGATCGATACCTCACTGAACGCCATCCAGGGCCTGGTGATCGTCCCGACCCGTGAATTATGCCTTCAATATGTGGATGAAATCGAAAAGGTCGGTGCCGGGGCCGGGGTGGTCTCGTTTGCCGTTTTTGGCGGATTCAGCAAGGAGATTCAGATCGCCAAGATAAAACACGAGGTACATATCCTCGTCGCGACTCCAGGGCGGCTCATTGATCTTCTGTATGACGGGGTTGTCATCCTGTCGAACGTGAAATGTGTCGTCCTCGATGAAGCAGATGAACTCTTGAAGGAAGGATTCCTTGAGGATATCGAGTTTATCATGTCATGTATGATCAACAAGCATCAGACACTCCTCTTCGCCGCGACAATGGATGACAATATCACAAAGCTTTCTCATAATTTTCTGCGAGAGCCCGAATACATCTCTCTTATCAAAAAGAGGGCAGCGCCGGCGAGTATCGAACATTATTTTGCCTATCTCCACTCGAGTCGCAAGGAGGCGAGCCTCACAAAATATCTTGAGGATGAGGACGTCAGCCAGGCGATCATTTTCTGTAACGCCCGGCACAAGGTTGACAAGTTATTCCGCGATATGCGTAAGCACTACAAGGACATCGAGTATATCCATGCCGGGCTCAGTCAGAACAAGCGTTCTTCCATATTCAGGCAGTTTAAAACAAAGAAGCTTCGTTACCTTATCGCCACTGATGTCGCAGGGAGAGGGCTTGATTTTACGCACGTATCCCATGTAGTGAACTGGGACTTACCGATGGACGGAACGCAGTATACTCATCGTACCGGTCGTTCCGGGCGGATGGGGAGAAGGGGCCGGGCCTTTTCCCTTGTGACCAGGCGTGACCTCCCCCAGCTTCGTGAACTTATACGGAAGAAGAAAATTATCCCCCACTGGATCGGGGAGAGCCCGTTTAAGGAAAGCAAAACGCCACAGGAAGAGAAAACCCCCCAAAGAAAAAGACCCTACCGGCGCCACAGCGGTGGAGAAATAAAGCGTGACAGGGCAGGAGCAAAAAGAGAAAACCAGCCTTAGAAATCAAGAATAAACAAGTCATACAGATTTCGCCGTAATAAGGTGTATGAGTAATTTCTTCTTGCTGACTTAGCTCAAGCCCGTCTTGTCCTGACTCTGAAACAAATCAAAGGCATCGTTTACATCAGTGAACTCCAGAGAATGGTTTTTACAACCGTTACGGGAACAGACTTTTACGGTTCCCCCCTGCTGTAATTGAAACCCGACTATGGGCGCCTTGCATTCACATGTTTGATACACGGGGAAGGGATTCCCGCATTGTGGGCAGAACAGGGAGCAAATAGCATCCTTAATGTCATCCACACCATCAAATTTTTTGTTATAACTTCCGTAAACCTGACTCAGATAAATGTGACCTGACTTTTTTTCAATCTTTGTCTCAAGATCTATCGAAGGAAGATCATCAAGCCTGACATCAGGATTCATCAGGGATTTACCACATGCGGGACATTTGACGAGAATTTTAATTGAACCAGTCATATCGAACCTCCTTGTTTTTTTTGTGCCTTTCCTAATAGCTATTTATTCGCTGAAGTACTCCGGCCTCATGGAGACGGTAAGCCCGTCGCCACTGTTTTTCAGCCGCACAGCAAGTCCATGAATCTTCGGCAGTTCGTATTCGAAGAAGTAACGGAAGGTATGTAGTTTTCCGCGGTAAAAATCGGTATCGGCGGCCTCAGAGGCTCCGGCAAGCGCCTCATCCGCCGTAAGGGCCTGGAGAAGCCATTGCCAGGCGATGGCGATGATACCGAAGAATTCAAGAAACAGTGTCGCGTCGGCCAGGAAGATTTCTATTTCTCCCTTGAGGGCAATTTCCGTCAGGCTTTGGGCAACCTCTTTCAGGGATTGCAGGGCCTCCTGCAGTTTTTCCGCATATGGCGCTAACTCATCAATTGACTTTGCCCCGGCAATTGCCTTTTCGACTTCCTCAAGGTAGAGGAGGAGGGCCTTTCCGTCTTTCATGACCATTTTCCGACCCAGGAGGTCCATCCCCTGGATCCCCGTGGTTCCTTCGTGAATGGGGTGAATGCGCACATCGCGATAATACTGCTCCAGTGGAAACTCATCACAGTAGCCATACCCGCCCAGGCACTGAAGCCCCTGGCTGCAGGAAAGAACACCCATCTCCGAGGGATATGTTTTTGCTATAGGAGTAAGAATTTCCAGCAGCAGTTTATATCTCTCCTTCTCTTCTCCATCTTCAAGAACCGTAATAAGGTCTGTATATCTGGAGCACTGGAAAATTAAGGAAAAAGCGCCCTCCACGACGGCCCTCTGGAAAAGGAGCATCCGCTTGACGTCGGCATGTTCGATAATCGGTATCTGCGGTTCGGCGGGGTCTTTGGAGGTAATCTTTCTTCCCTGGGGTCTTTCCTTCGTATATTCAAGGGCCGCATAATAGGCAGCGGAAGCAATGGCGGCGGCACCCATACCGACGTCGATCCGCGCCTCGTTCATCATCTGAAACATGCACCTGATACCTTTATGGGGTTCTCCCACGAGCCAGCCGCGGCAGTCGTCATTCTCTCCAAGACTGAGCTGCGTAATGGGCGCACCACGATAGCCGAGCTTGTGATAAATTCCGGTGCAACTTACATCATTGGATACCAGGTCTCCCTTATCATTCAGTCTTTTATTAGGGACGACAAAAAGTGATATTCCCCTTATGCCCTGCGGAGCACCTTCGATCCGCACAAGCATTAGATTGACTACATTCTCAATGGAATCATACTCGGCACAGGAAATAAATATCTTCTGCCCTTTGAGTGTATAATATCCATCGTCAGTGGGACAGGCCGTGGTGGAAACATCGGTCAGGGATGAACCTGCCTGTGGCTCCGTGAGGGCCATGGTTCCCTGCCACTGGCCAGCAAACATCTTCGGCAAATAGGTATCGATCAACTCCTGAGAACCGAAGGACATAATCAGATGGGCCGCGCCGGTGGTGAGAAAGGGATAGACGCAGGCGGAATAATTGGCCGCAGAAAATATCCCCCGAAAGGCCGTCATAACGCTCATCGGTATCTGCTGACCGCCAAGTTCATACGGCGCATGCGCCCCGATCCAGCCCCCTTCCCCGCAGGCCTTCATGACCGTTTCGACCACGGGATGGACCTTCACCGTGGTTCCCGTGAATTCAGGCTGCTCTTTATCCATTTCGGAGAAAGCGGGAAAGAGAATATCCTTTCCCATTCTCATCCCCGTGTCCAGCACCATATCAAAAACTTCTCGGTTGTGATCGGCAAAGAAAGGGTATGCAGTTAGTGATTCCACATCGAACATTTCATAGAGCATGAATTTCAGATTCCGCATACTGATAAAGGTTTGAGCCATGAACAAATCCTCCTTCTATTATAATCAGGGATATCGCCCTTTTCAAACAATGTCTCAGGCAGAGACGCTACGTTGAGCCGGCAGGTTAACCGCTGTTTATCTCATTCAAACCGTCTATTATAAGATCAAGTCCTCCCTCGGAGACCTTCGCTATTCTCCTGCCAACACACCTCACTGAAAGTGTCACTCGAATTCATGTGGAAGTGGGTCACCATCGACGTCCTCGTAGACTTCCGGTCGAAACCGGGGGGTGCAGACGGCGAGGAAAATCAGATCACCTTGACCAAGGTTGGTAATCCGCTGACGGCACGACGGGGGTATGAACACCACGTCTCCGACACTCACATCCCGCGGTGGAAGATTACCGACCTCCGCACGCCCACTACCCTCAAGGATAACGTAACGCTCCACTGTCCCGACTATCCGATGCCACCGCGTGGTTACCCCAGGTGCGACGCGCACCCGGGCGATAGAGGCGTCCGGGTCATCCGGTGTGTTGGACAGCTCGATAATGTAACATTTTTCGGGAGTGTAAAACTCCACTCCAGGATTAATGTTCATAACGGCTTCGTTCATTTCATACACAAGTTGACCCCCATCGCAAAGCTCACCCGCCTCCATCACTGCTTGTCCCTGAACTTTGAAAAGCCACTTGCTTGAATGCAGGGCAGGACATTTCATAAACCGTAACGCTGCTGGTTGTCAGATAGTGCGATCGAATAGGCTAACTTACTGACATAATTACATCTTATAAATAATGGGATACAAACTATTTTGAAAAATAAAGTATTGCGTCCCTGGAATTTCCCCTGGAATTTCTGAGCGTGTCTATTTCCCCATGAAAACCTGCATAATGGTCAGGGCCTGATTACGGTCTTCCAGACGGATAGCGTCTTCCAGGCTCATCCCTCCCGTGTTCCGGTCCAGCGCTTCTTTCGTAACCCGGAGACCCAGGGGTGACTTGCCCGCCATGTTCCGGGCCATGGCCATCGCTTCGTCCATCAGATTTTCCGGTTCGTGTATCGCTTGGAGAAATCCTATCCTGAGGGCTTCCGAAGCATTCATGAAATCACCCGTCAGGAGATACCGCGCCGCGTTCCCCGTTCCTACGGCGCGCGGCAGGAGCCATGATGCCCCCATATCGGCGCCTCCGAAGCCCAGGTTTATATATGCCGCCTGGAATCGCGTCTTTGGCACCCCAAACCTTACATCACAGGCCATGGCAAGGGAGAATCCCGCCCCCACTGCCACGCCGTTGATCGCCCCAATGATCGGCTGGGGAGTCTGTCTCATGAAAAGAATGAAATCGGAATAAAGACGCTGGTTCTCATAGGCCGATTTAGGGGTGTATCCATCCTTCGGACTCATTATCTCCGGGTCCCCGATGTCCAGGCCCGCGCTGAATCCCCGTCCCGCACCTGTGAGCACGAGCACCCTTGTATCCAGATCATCGATACGCTCTTTCAGGCAGCGGCGAAACTCGTCCCGCATGGTGAAATTGATGGCATTGAGCGAGTCGGGACGGTTCAGTGTAATGATTCCGATCGGACCTTCACGTTCAAATGTAATAGTGGTGTAATCCATTGATTTCCCCCCTTTGGATATTGTAATGGTGCCCCAACCATATTCTTTCCGGATTGGAAATGATGACGTGTTCTTAAAAGGGAGCGCCACCCGGGAAATGGCTGATGAATTCCACTGGAGAAATTGTGCGACGGGACGACGCGCTCAATCATTCCGGGCAGGCTCCTTCTTGGACGATTTTCTTAGTTTGAAATTTTCCCGGACACAAGGGCTATCTGCTCCTCGGCCTCTTTCATCATTCCCTCTACGAGTTCTTTGCAGGTCATGATCTTGTGGACCAGGCCCACCGACTGTCCCACCATCATGGGGGCCAGATCAACATCCCCTGTTTCCCAAGCTTGAGATATCCGTCCCCCGGTAATCATGGGAATAATCTCCTCGAGGCTTGCCCCCCTTGCCTCAAGATCCAGAACACCAAGCACATTCTTGTTTTTCAGCGCCCGAGCCTGAAGACCGATGGACTTGCAGATGAGTGTTGTATCCAGTTCCTGACTGTTGACAAGTTTATTCTTTATATTGTCATGTATATTACATTCCTTGCTCGTCAGAAAGCGGGTGCCCATCATCACTCCCTGTGCTCCCAGCATCAGGGCCGCCGCCATTGTCTTGCCGTTCGCGATCCCCCCCACGGTAACTACCGGAAGGTTTACCTCTTCCAAGATTCTCGGCGTGAGCACCATAGTCGTGACATCGTCATTCAGGGGATGCCCCCCCTCTTCAATACCCGCGGCAAATATTCCGTCATACCCCACGCTTTCGGCATGTCTCGCGTGGCGGACGGAACCCAGCTTGTGAAACATCTTGACCCCGGCCTTCTTGAGCATCTCGATATATTCCATGCCACAGGCCTTGTCGATCGGCGTACCCGACATCACTACGGCGGCCACCTGTTCTTCCGCACAGACACGAAGATACATCTTGTAATGCTCGCCGGTAAAGCGAAGCGACGGCAGTGCGGTGACACTCACAGTAAAGGCATTATCCGTAAGGCTGCGCGTTTCATGTATCGCGGCCCTGAAGGCCTCTTCGGTCTCATAGTTGGCCGCAGTAAGATCGCCTATGGCTCCGGCGTTGGATATCGCCGCACAGAGGGGAGGTTTGCACAGCCACATCATCGCGCCGCATATAATGGGGTACTTTACGCCGAACATTTCAGTAATTTCAGTCTTTATCATTTACTTCTCCTTTTTATTTTTTATCTTGTTATTTTTTTCATGGCCATCTGTGCGGCTATTCGGCCCGACAGGAATGATGACTCATAACCATGTCCTATCGAGGCGAATCCGCCGGCAAAATCCAGTCCCTTGATAAACTGTTCCTGCGGCCTCGACATTGATCTTGCCACAACGGAATCCCACGGATCCTGTTCGTAGGCGTATATGGAGCCCTTGAAGGCGCCGGTATAACGCGCAAAGGTTTGAGGGGTGGCAATCTCGATCTCCTCGATATGATCAGACAGGGGGGAACCGAGCGCCTCACTGAACTGGTCAATCATAACTTTCGCGAATTCCTGCTTGAACCGCACATAATTCTCCGGTCTGACATCCTTCCATGTATCCGGCCCAGCCAGGGCGGTCATGGAAACAATGGTGGTACCGGGAGGAGAACAATCAGGAATCGCTCTGTTCAGGCATATCGCGGCCTGCATCTCCGGCGCCTCGAAGGTAAAGTAGTTATCATAGGCCTTCCCGGTATCCATGGAGGCACCGATGAAATACCCGTAACTTTCAATGCCCAGTTCGTCCGGCGAGGCATCGAGCCCGAGATACACTACAAAGGCGCTGGCGCCGATCTTCCTGGCATTAACCAGTCTGTACGCATCTTCGGGAACCTTGCGCCTGTCATCAACGAGCCTGCCATATACCACATTCGGAGACAGGTTGGCTATCACATAATCTGTGCCGATGCGCTCACCGGCGGCAGTTTCCACACCGGCAACCCGGCCGTCCTCCACAAGAATCTTCGTGACCCTTGTGCTGTACTCCGTCCTTCCGCCCAGTTCTCTGATCCTCGCGTCGATGGCCGCGGACATGCCGTGCGACGTATGACGAGGGATATATGCCCCTTTCAGTATGTAGTTATAGAGTACCAGCGCCCATATGGTAAAAGACAGCCGGTTGACCGGAATGCCGAGATAACACCAGTAGGGATATATCATGTCCAGCGCCCTGTCCGGTATTCCAAAGGTATCCGTCACCTGTTTTGCCGTATACCCCGCCGTCACCATGAAAGATGGATATTCGTCCATCAGTACTTTCGGATCGGGCATGCCGTTCATCCTGCTTATATAACCTATGGCGCCGAGTGTCTCCCTGCATGTCTGCATGTATCTTTCAATGGATTTTCGGCTCCCCGGCACTGCCGCGGCGATCGTATCTGTGAATTTCTCGATCCCGAAGGGAATCTTTATATTGACTCCTTCATCGGAGAGGATCAGGTGATACGCCTCCGGAACAGGCATGAATTCAACATCCACCCCTCCCTTATCCTGCAGGAACTTTCTCATGAAGCCTTTATCCTGCTCGGACCCCACATTTGATAATTCGTGAAGGGATGGCTCAAACTCGAAACGCCCCCGCACAAAACTGGTGGCAAAACCGCCCGGCAGGTTGTGCTGCTCGAGCAGGAGAACCTTTGCATTATCGAGGGATAACTGCAGGGCAGCGGAAAGGCCTCCATTTCCTGCGCCTATCACCACCGCATCGTAATACGAATCAAAATGCAGGTTGCTTTTTATATTTTTATTCATATCGTTGTCCCTCCCGCGTTAGAATCCCGGAACTGCCCCCATTTCCACCCGCCACAACACCACCGGTAAGGGGAATCCTGATCTCGAGATCGGAAAGGGGATAGGATGAGCAAGGATGAATATAACCAAATTTCTTGTCAGCCGCCCTCCTGCCATCCCCATCCGGCAGTACAAACACATCCCCGGACATCAGGAGTGACCGGCACATGCCGCACTCACCGGCACGGCACTGTGAATCAGGACCGATACCCGCCTTTTCCAGAGATACAAGGACCGTATCCACTCCCTTTGCGGATATGGTCCTGACCTTGTTTCCCATCCGAACCACAACCGAAAACGTCCTGTCCTTTGTTTCGCCGGGAAATTCTGGTTCCGACGTGACATCAAACGGTTCGCCGGAAGCCTCTTGTCTGATCCGTCTTCGCGGGATATCCAGCGCTTCCAGCTCCCTGTCAAGGAATCTATACATCTCCCGGGGCCCGCACACGAAAAAGGTCTTCCCCTTCACATCCCCAGTATTCTCCGTTATACACGAGGCGGTTATGAAACCCGACGGACCTCTCCACGTGTTATCCGACTCACTGCACACATAGACGACCCTGAATCTCTCTGGCTCTCTTGCGGCGTACATATCAAATTCTTTTGAGAAAACCGCGCAATCAGGCGTTCGTATTCCATACAGCAGGGTTATCCTCATATCAAGGTCCCCGGCGAACATCTCGCGGACCATGGAGCGAATCGGGGTTATTCCGGTCCCCCCTGCAATGGCAACAATATCAAGACTGTCACGGAGGGAATCATAATAAAAATTCCCATGCGGCCCGGACATATCAACAACAGTGCCATTTTTCCAGAGATCCCATATATGTCCCGTGAGGAAACCTCCCTCTTTTTTCTGGATCGTCAGCTCATAATAGCCTGAAGATAATGCGTCACAGGAAGAAGACGAAATGGAATAGGGTCTGGTTATCCATGCGTCACCGATCTTTGCCTTGAGACTTACATACTGCCCCGGACGAAAGACCGGCAGCCCTATACCGGATCCCGCAGCAGGCTCGAGACGAAACGTCTTTACTGAAGGAGTCTCCTCCCTGACCGCACTCACAACGAGTTGAATTCCTTCCGGGTGGAGCATTCTCGACAAATCGCCTATCGGATCTTCCATGTCCGGTAATGGCGACGCCTGCTTTACGCGCTCCTGCCTTTCGGATACAAGCCCGAAAAAGGCGTTCAGGTCTTTCTCTTTTCCATACACCTCCATTTTATATCCTCCATTTTCTGTTTTATTAACAGGATCGCACCCGTTTGAAACGCTCGTAACAGGTCTTCATTCCGGCGGAAACCGGAGTCCAGACCACCTGCGACTAAGTCAGCAAAAAGAAATAACTCATAATCAACTTCTTTTCTGTATGTTACTACATTTTATTGGAATTACCGGCTTTATAAATCTGATACTGTCGTACAAAATCAGGCTTCTTCGCTCAAAAACATGCCGCTGAGATCTTCACCTTCTCACTGCGAAAAATAGCACTGATTTTTCCAGAATACTTTGGGAATTCCGTGGCAAGCCAGAACTCCGATGCCATGATCTTGCCGTAATAAAAGGCCGATTCCCTGTCTTCGGCAAGAACATTGTTCAGTTCATCGCCTGTGGAATTGCCGGCAAGGCTCTTCAGTTTAGGTTTCGTAATCGTCAGGCTCCAGATGTGCATCCATGCCAGCACAAGATCAAAAACCGCCTTTCGAATTGGATCCACACTCAGAAGAAGGGTGACGAAATTGCCGGAGTCCATATATTCCTTCATACGATCAATCACTCCATCAAGTTGTTCAACACCATCGCTGACAGATTCGAGATATATATCGTCGACAATCCCACGGGCATTGTGAACGGTGTCGAGGATTCTTTTCTTTAAAAGACCATAGTTGTATTGCCCGGGGTTCATCAGGATTTTCCGCATAACCAGGTCAAGAGACTGGATTCCGTTCGTTCCTTCAACTATGGAGAGTGACTTGCTATCAACGGCAAACTGCTCCACCGGATACTCGGAGCAATAACCGTAACCACCATGAACCTGTATCGCCTCTGCCGTAATCAACCAGGCCATATCTGAATTCCCCGCCTTTATTATGGGAACAATGATGTCCACTATGGCCCTTGCCTCTTTCGCGTCTTCTCCATCGAGCAGATGCTGAAGAGTTATCTGCTGAGATATATAACTGGACAACATCCTTTCCGCTTCCACATATGATTTCATCCAAAGGAGCATTCTCATTACATCGGGATGCTGGATGATGGGCACTCTCGGTGCCTTGGCATCAAACATTTGCGTTACATGAGCCCCCTGGATTCTTGTCTTTGCATAATCAACGGCCTGCATATAGGAGGCGCTGGAACCGCCAAGCGCCATGATACCCACCTCAAGCCGGGTTTCATTCAGCATCTTAAACATATTGTTAAGACCTCTTCCCTGCTCTCCGAGAAGGTACCCTGTGCATTTTTCGCTGTCTCCGAAAGACATTGAACATGTCGCCGCGCCGTGTGCTCCCATTTTTTCCTCTATACCGGCACAGAACACATCGTTTCGCTCACCGAGGGTTTCATCGTCGTTTATGAGATATTTGGGGACGAGAAAAAGAGAAACCCCCTTTGGTCCGGGAGGATCTCCTTCCACCCGTGCGAGGACGGGATATATAATCTGCTTCGTAATATCCTGATCACCATTTGTAATAAAACACTTCTGACCCGTGATGAGATAGGTTCCATCCGGTTGTCTCAGGGCCTTTGATTTCAATGCACCCACATCGGAACCCGCCTCCGGTTCCGTCAGACACATGGTTCCACCCCATTCACCGGAGAGTATCCTGGGAACATAGAGCTTTTTCTGCTCCTCATTCCCGAAATTCTGAATCATGATTGCCGCGCCGTGATTCAGCATGAAAAAGAGCATGAGGGCTCCACCGGCACCGCAAAATATTTCCCAGCAGGACGATTGAATCGCCAGGGGCATCCCCGCACCCTCAATAGCCGGATCATCGGAGATTGACAAAAATCCCGCCTCCAGCAGGGCACGGGAGGCATCCTTATATCCCGAAGGAAGCCGGACCGATTTTGCCTCCCTGTCATAGATACACCCCTCTTTATGCCCCGCCACATTTGCGGGAAAAATCTGTTCCACAGCAACCTTCTCCGCAAGCCTTATCGTGCCTTCATAGATATCCCTGTCAAAACCTTCATATTGAGGGTATCGACTCAGCTTCTCGATCTCCAAAAATTCAAACAGATTAAACTGGATATCCCTCATATCAACCAGATACTTCTGTGCCATCTGTCTCCACCCTTCCCTTAAAACGATTTCGCAAAAAACCCCCCATATTCAGCAAGAAAATGAAGGGTTTGTATAATACAGCTTCCCGTATTGCCCTGTTCCTTACAATGACCGGGAAAATGATCCCGCAGATATCCCACAGTGTGCTTTTTCCCCCGACAATCAGACCTTCGGATCTTAGCTCTTACTGAAAGATTGTATGAGCTTAAAAAATTCTCCTGAGAAGACCATTATCGCTTGATTACGGTTTTCGACGTTAACGGCCGCCTCAAGTGAAGGCGCGTCGATATTCTGGTCGAGGACACGCTTGGTCAGCTTCAGAGCCCCGAAGCTCTTGGCAGTCATCAGACGCGCGTGGGACAGGGCCTCATCAATCAGTTCCTCCCGCGGGACCACTTTGTTAACAAGTCCGATCTTTTCGGCCTCTTCCGCCCGCACCTTTCTCCCGGTAAGGAGAATCTCGCTGGCCCGTGCGAGGCCCACGAGGCGGGGCAAATAATAAGAGCATCCCAACTCGCCACCTGAAAGCCCGATATTGATAAAAGAAGCGATAAAACAGGCTTCAGGCGAAGCAAACCTGATGTCGCTCGCCAGCGTCATGGCAAAACCTCCCCCTGCAGCCGCTCCGTTAACCGCCGATATTATGGGCTGAGGAATTTTTCTCATACCGAGAATCAGGCTGGAATATCTCTCCTGAACAATCTTGAGAAACAGTTCCGGATCGGCAAAGGCATCCGTATCTTTATGGGACATCGCATCATTGAGATCTGCGCCAGAGCAATAGGCCTTTCCCGCCCCCGTTATTATCAGCACCTTGAACGTGCACTCATAATCAGATAGAATCCGGAATAATTCATCAAACTCAGCCAGCATCTCCACACTTTGAGCATTTAATTGTTCCGGCCGATTCAACGTCACAAGACCGATGGACGGTTCCACCTCTTCAAAGGTAAATGTGTTAAATTTTTTCATATCGTTTGTCATTACTTCTCTTCCCTCTTCTTTTTATCTGTCTCTCTGAGTTCTCTTCTCAGAATCTTGCCGATGGCGCTTTTGGGAAGTTCATCGATAAACTCTATTTCTTTCGGAACTTTGTAGGCCGCCAATTTCTCCCTGCAATAGGAGGTGACCTCTTCCTTCGTCAGGGTTTCTCCCGGTTTCACAATAATGTAGGCCTTGACGGTTTCTCCCCTGTACTCATCGGGAACGCCTATACAGCACGCCTCCATGATTTTGGGGTGGGAAAAGAGCATGTCGTCTATCTCGTTCGGATAGATATTGAAGCCGCTCGCCACAATCAGGTCTTTCTTTCTGTCTGAAATGGTCAGATAACCGTCCTCGTCAAGATATCCGATGTCTCCTATGTAAAACCAGCCGTCTCTTATCGTCGCTGCGGTTTCTTCCGGCTTCTTGTAATACCCCTTCATAACCTGTGGCCCTTTTATGCAGATCTCACCGGCCTCTCCGATGGGGAGTTCCTGCGTTCCCGTTTCAAGGTCAACGATCTTCAGATCCGTGTTCGGGAGCGGAATACCCACCGTTCCCCTCTTAACCGTTCCACCCCACGGCGTCATCGTCGCAAAGGCGGTATTCTCCGTTGCTCCGAACACATCATAGATAATCGCACCATGCAGTTCCTTCAGCTGATTGAGCGTATCTTCGGGAAGCGGGGCGGCCCCTCCGAAGTATCCCTTTACAAATGAAAGATCCATCTCTCTGAATCTCTTGTCTCTCAGGAGTCCCGTATAAATCGTAGGAACGCCGGGGAGGAATGTCGGCTTGAACTTCCGGAGCATCTCGATTATCGCGTTTGGCTCCGGCTTCGGAACGAGAATACATGACCATCCGTTCATTATCGGCATGTTCTGACTTACCGAATATCCCGCCGAGTGAAATATGGGATAGATTCCCATCAGGCTTTGTTCCGTATCCTTCAGATCGGGAAACCACGCGGCAAACTGCTGCATTATACCGGATATATTCGCGTGGGTCAGCATGGCCCCCTTACTGACACCCGTCGTGCCCCCCGTATAGATCAGGGCTGCCACATCGTCCCAACGGGCCAGATTCTCCACGGGAGCATCAGAATATCGCTTGATTAAATCCATAAACTGATAGACGCCCTCTTGAGGCTCTACCTTCCTGTGCATACCCTTTTTAACAAACGGAAATAACTGTTTTATCGGAAAGGGCAGGTAGTCATTTATGTGGCACGTAATGATAGTCTTAATTTTTGTCTTATCCTTCAGTTTAAGCGCGCGCGGAAGGAGAAGATCGAGGGTCACCAGAACTGTGGCATCGGAATCATTAAGCTGATGTTCCAGCTCACTTTCCGTATAGAGGGGATTGGTCATAGCTGTCACCCCGCCCACCCTGTACGTGGCATGATCGGCGATGATAATCTGTGGTATATTGGGAAGCAGCATGGCGACCTTGTCACCTGGTTTTACGCCAAGATCGAGAAACGCCCTGGTAAAACGGTTTACCATCTTTTCCAGTGCACCGAAGGTAATCTTCGTTCCCATGTAGATGAATCCTACGCGATCGGGATATTTCTTTGCCGTCCGGGTAAGCGCTTCGGCCATGGTAACCTTTTCGATATCGATCTCGGCAGGAACCCCCGGCGCATACGACTTGTGCCATAATTTTTCTACAGACATGTTCTCTCATTCCTTTCTTTGAAGTAATGGCAACCTAATTCTTTGAATATTTCTCTACCAATACGAACTTCGTCACTTTACCCGTCGGTGTCATGGGGAGACTGTCGACAAAGAAGACCTTTTTAGGTGCCTTAAAGCGCGCAATATTGTCACGGCTGTAGGCAATAATCTCCTCTTCGGTTAACTCACTCCCGAATGACTTCACGATCACGGCGGCAACCATCTCTCCCCATGTCTCGTCGGGCAAGCCGATAACGGCACACTGACCGACCGCCGCATGGGACATGAGCATTTCCTCCACGTCAACGGCAAACACATTCTGACCGCCACTGATAATCATGTCTTTCACCCGGCCCGAAAGATAGAGGAAACCCTCCTCATCAAACCTTCCCAGGTCCCCCGTGTGGAACCATCCGTCTTTGAAGGCCTCTTTTGTCTGCTCTTCGTTCTTGTAATACGCTGTCGTCGTGGACACACCGCGGCCGATCACCTCACCCACTTCACCGGCGGGAACGTCCTTCCCCGAAGCATCGACAATACGAACATCGGACCCGAAATAGAGCGTGCCGACTGATTCGGGCTTTCGTTTTTTGTCTTCGGGTCCCATATTGACAAGGACTCCCGTTTCCTGAAGCCCGTAAAATTCATAAATATTGGGACAGAGACGTTCCTTGACCTGGTCCTGAAGAGTTGTGGGAAAGGGTGATGCTGCAAAGACAAGGGCCCTGAGTGAGGTCAGGTCATACTTTTCTAGATCGGGGATGGCGAGAATAAAACTGGCCATGGTGGGCACCCAGTTGGATATGGTTATCCTTTCCTGCTCGATCACTTCCAGTATCTTGACAAGATCGAACTGGAGAATCACATTTCGCGCCCCCGCAAAGAGGCCGATCCCGGCCCAGGCAAACCCCACCCTTCCGAACATGGGGAAAACGGTAAGGATTGTATCGTCGGATGTCACATCGTGCATGGAGGCCATCACCGGCCCGGCCACGGCATTGTTGTAATGCGTGAGGAGATAGGCCTTGGGAAGCCCCGTGGTGCCGGAGGTAAGATTGAGATACTGATTATCCTCTTCGGATACCTCCACATCCGGTTCATCCTGCGAAGAACGGGACATGAGATCCTCATAGGAAAGGGCGAAATCGGGAACCTCGTCACCCATGCAGATAAACCGCTTGATCCGGGGCATCTTCTCCTTCATTTCCCGGACAATATCAGAAAACGACGGGTCGAAGATAAAGGTTTCGGCCTCGCCAAAATTGATCAGCTCGACGATTTCACCCGCCGAGAGACGATAGTTCAAGGGAATACCCATGACACCGATCTTGGCCAGCGCAAAATAGGTCTCGGCTATCTCCACACGGTTGTATGTCATAAAGGCGGCGACATCTCCCTTTTTGACTCCGAGTGAGAGGAGGCCGTTGCCGAGGGCATTACACCGCAGATTAAATTCCCGATAGGTAAGATGTTTACCGGTGGTAACACAGTAGAATGCCTCCCGGTCGCCATACCGTGCCGCTGCAACCTTTGCATAATTTCCCATCACAAAGCTTCCCGTTGCTCGCTCTTTCATTGTTCCCTCCTTATTATTTCAACCTCTCGTCTCACTGAACAGGGCTCTACCCCCCTCGTTTGCAGCCGATGCCCATAGTCGCCAACTCCGGATAGGGCTAATTTCCTTTGAATATCGGCTCCCTTTTTTCCCACATTGCCGTCACCGCTTCCATCATATCTTCATTCGGTACGGCAGCAGCATTTTTCTGGGAAATATAGTCAAGTCCCGCATACACTCCGTTATCGCGACTGTAATTGATAACTTCCTTCACACCCTGAACGGCCAACGGCGGCAGCTTGGCAAGTTCTTCAGCCAGTTTCTTGACCCCGGCATAGAGACTTTCCTGATCATCAAAGAGTTTCGTGATAAATCCCATATTCAGGGCTTCTTCACCCCCAAAGTCACGACCTGTAAGGGCAAGTTCCCTGAACAAGCCATGACCGGTAATGTGGGGCATGCGCTGCAGAGTACCAATATCGGCGATGATACCGATTCTCGTCTCACGGATCGAGAAGATCGCATCGCTCGAGGCATAGCGAATGTCGCAGGCACTCGTCAGATCGATTCCGCCGCCGATACAATGGCCGTGAACCGCGGCGATTACCGGTTTCAGACACTTTTCAACAGCAGTCATGCTTTTCTGAAGCAAAGATATCCTTCTTCTCAGGGATTCACGCCAGGCGGCCGAGCCGTCGCCCATGAGTTCCTGTGCCTCCACAAGATCGAGTCCTGCCGTAAAGCTCTTCCCCTCGGCCTTTATAACGATAACCCGCACCTCGGGATCTTCATCGAATTCCCCCATGATCTTCTGCAATTCATCGAAAAACTCGAAGGTCATCGTATTTCGCTCTTTCGGCCGATTAAAGGTCAGCCACGCAATGTACCCCTCTTTTTCTATCTTGAACACATCCTCTCGACTCATAGTACACCTCTCTCCTTTCGTTTACGACGCGAAACTTTCGTCGACAATTTCCATAATGGACAGATCTTCGCTCTTGATCGCCTTCGCCGCGGCCTCCGCCGCGGGGAGTACGTTCTTAATAAGATATCGGGCACTCAATACCTTACCCTCATAAAACGCGGCATCACTATTGTCGCGAATAAAGGCAACCCAGGCCTCTCTGTCTGACGAATCGACACCTTTTCCCTTCGCCAGTCCATCGAGTTTTTCTTTCGCAATGCCAGCCTGCCACAACATCAACCAGGCCGATACAATCTTTCCCATCATCATCAGAAATGGATAGGCGTGGCCCACGGGAACCATAAACTTGCCCGCCTTACCGCAATTCGCAAAAAACATTCCCATCTCTCCCAGCAGGTTCACACCAGCCTGGACATCCTCGGCCAGGTCGGAAAGGCCGGGGACATCTTTGTACTTCGCCACGGTACCGCCCATCTCCATCAGGAGATTCATAAAATAGGCGCCCTTCTTCATACCCAGCTTGCGACCAACCAGATCGAGGGCCTGAATACCGTTGGCGCCCTCATAAATGGAGGCAATCTTCTCGTCGCGCATGAACTGCTCCACGGGGTACTCTGAACAGTATCCGTACCCTCCGTACACCTGAATGGCCTGCTCAGTCACCTTGAATCCCACATCGGAGCAGTATGCCTTGACAATGGGCGTGAGTATCTCCAGAAATCCATGCCATTTTTCCTTCTCGGCTTCGTCCCCGGCAATCACTTCCCTGTCCACCGCGTAGGCGGCGAAGGAGAGCATCGCACGCATGCTGTCCACATTTGCCTTCATCCAGAGGAGCATACGTCGCACGTCAGGATGCTTGATGATGGGAACTTTGGGTGCATTCGGATCCCTGAGATTTTCGAGGGATGATCCCTGGATTCTTTCCTTCGCGTACTGGAGCGCGTGAAGGTATGCGATGGAAGCACTTCCGACTCCCTGCATTCCCGTACCGATTCTCGCCTCGTTCATCATCTGGAACATGACTTTTATGCCCTTACGTTCCTCGCCGAGGAGTTCAGCGTAACACTCGTCATTGTCTCCAAAATTCATTGTGCCCGTGGGGGCTCCATGAAAGCCCATCTTTTCCTCTATCTTGGCAACATCGTAGTCGTTGCGTCTCCCAAGTGTGCCATCGTCGTTCACAATATATTTAGGCACGAGGAATATGGAAATCCCCTTCGTTCCGGCAGGATCACCCTCGATACGCGCAAGGACTGGATGAATGATGTTTTCCGTCAGATCCTGATCCAGACCGGTGATAAATGACTTCGTCCCCTTAATCTTGAAGGTCCCGTCCGGTTGCCTGATGGCTTTGGTGCTTATGTTACTCAGGTCGGAACCCGCATTCGGCTCTGTAAGACACATGGTACCGTTCCATTCTCCGGAAACCATTTTTGACAGATATTTGGCCTTAACTTCTTCCGATCCATATACCTCGATAAGGTGTGCCGCCCCCTGGCCGAGGAATCCGAGGACAAGAAAACCCAGGTTATGGATAAACCATTCATTCGCCGACGTTGACATCACGTAGGGAAGTCCCTGTCCCCCGACTTCAGGAGACTTACTCATGGCGCCCCAACCACCCTCGCAAAAAAGCCTGTAGAGGCGATGGAAGGATTTGGGTACAAATATTTCACCATTTTCGAGCCTGCAGCCTTCCTTGTCAGACTCGACAAGTGTTGGAAACATTTCCTCGGTGGCAAATTTCTCCGCCTCATTCAAAATCATATCGAAGACATCTCTGGAAAAATCCGCATAGCGAGAATTCTCGCACAGATTCTCGATTTCCAGCATTTCATAGAGTACAAACCTCTGGTCCCTCGCGTCAATAATGAGATTCGCCATATTAACTCTCCTCCAAATCAGTTATCTGTTCTCGATATATCCGCCATGCCATTCACATGGCCAGAAACAATAGAACATATTGCCTCTCACATTTCTCAAGACAACAAGTCTGACTTCAAAGGGAATTCGGGGTCACTTCTTTGGTGATCCTTCCGATTCCAGTTTCTGTACTATATCGGCCCTGAGGTCCTTTTTAAGCGCTTTGCCCACGGGATTTCTGGGAATTGCGTCCACCACTTCCAGACGCTCGGGAAGTTTATAAACCGCAACGCCCTTTTCTCTCATAAACGATATCAGATCTTCAAGGGCAAGTGTCTCTCCCTCTTTGGGAACGGCATAGACGCACAGTTTCTCTCCCATGGCTTCGTCCGGCATTGAAACAGCCGCTATATCGGCCACTTTCGGATGTTCCAGCAGCATGTTTTCCACTTCTTGAGCGCTAATATTGAATCCGCCTCTGATGACGATATCCTTGGTCCTGTCGAAGAATCCTACACAGTCCCCTTCCTTTATCTGGAAAAGATCACCGGTATTGAAAAATCCCTCGCTGTCGAAGGCCTTTTCAGTAATCTCGGGGCGTTTGAAGTAGCAGGGAATTACATTTGGTCCGCGATACCACAACTCGCCCACACTGCCGACTTCGGTCAATTCTTCTCCCGTTGCGGGGTCTATTATCTTGGATCGAACAAAATCTGTCACTGAAGCATTCCATTTTGTGCCCTGCTTGCCATACTGGGGGAATTTATCCACCCTTTTTTCCATATCTGGAATATCAAAACGTCCCGATACAAAACCGGTGCCCTCGTTCTGTCCCCAGATGTTCCCGAACTCTATGCCCCAACGCCTTTTCAGCTCCTGCACCGACCAGAGTGACGGGGGGGCCGCGCCGAGAGTGATCGCCCTCATCTTGGACAGATCAAATTCGTCAACCTTGGGGTGTTTCAAAAGGGCATTGATAACGGCAGGTACAAGAAGCGTATAGTTTATTTCCTCCATCATCAACTGCAGGACAAAGCCGGGGCCGTCAAAAGGATGGTGCAGTACAAGTTTTCCACCGACGATCAGCCAGGGGAAATAGACCGACCCGAGCGAGGCCATATTGACCAGCGGACCGGCAGTAATAAGATTATCATTCGCCTCAATACCCGCCGAATCAACCTGGGCCATTGACTGATTATACCAATTGTTGTGACTCAGCGGACACCCTTTCGGCTGGGCCTCTGTACCCGATGACCAGCAAAGCGTAAGGATGTCATTGGCATCGATGACTATATCATCCAGTTTGCCTGTAATATCTCCTTTGCTCATCTCTCTGAGCTCTTCCAGGGTAATTATATGCTGTATGGAAGGATTCTTAGACCGGACTTTTTCGGCCATCTCTTTGTGCTTGAAACCGTGAAAATCTTCTACCGTGATAAAGGCCTTTGCCTCCGTCATTCCCGCAATATAGTCGACCTCCGATAAGCGCCACTGCATCGGCATCGGCGATATCAATCCCCCCGCCCTTGTAATGGCAAGGTACAGCATGGCAAGCTCCCAGCAGTTGGGGAGCTGAACCATTATGATATCATCTTTTTGAATTCCCCTGGCGATGAGACTCTCGGCCGTGGCATCCACGGCCTTGTCGAGCTGCAGGTATGTGAGCCTTTCAGGTTCCAGGCCCACCAGGTCTTTTTTGTTGAGGGGATCCACGAGACATTCTTTGTCGGAATCCTTTTTGACATTTTCCTTGAAAAAATCGATAAGAGTTTTCTTTCCCCATGCCCCCTTTTCGGTCCATTCCCGAATCATCTCCTGCGATGCTAAGATCATATCATTTCCCCCTTATTTCGCCAATATTCTCGGCTGTCTAATTTACTTAATTAAAAAGTCCCCCCTTTTCGAACTCATCAATATCTCCGTCGGCATAACCCAGTTCGCGAAGAATCTCTTTCGTATGAGTGCCAGCGGGCACACCGGCTTTCCCATATTCCCGGGGTGTCCCGGAAAATTTTATTGGACTGGCAAGCTGGCGCATCTTCCCCCCCAAGGGAAGGTCAAGCTCCACTACCATATTCCGCTTCTTCGTATGAGGATCATTCAACGCCTCGGAGAGTGAAAGCACCGGCTCTACGCAAGCATCCGTGTTATTAAATATGTCCATCCATTCACCTCTTGTCTTCGTCAGGATAATATCCCTGACTTCCTGTTTCACCTCTTCGAGATTTTGAGGCACCACACCTGACTCGATCAGGTCGGGCCGACCGATTGCCTCGCAGAAGGCGGCAAAAAACTGCGGTTCAATGCCACCGAAGCTTATATATTCTCTGTCCTTCGTCTCGTAAAAATCGTACAGGGACCCGCCATTCAGTAAAAAACTTTCCCGTCCGGGTTCTTCGTTATCTACAAGATAAGCGCCCCCCATCATCGCATTGAAGGCAATCGCTCCATCGGTCATGGAAATATCGATATATTGCCCCTTCCCGGTTTCTTTCCTGTAAACTACAGCGGCAAGGATACCTATGATCGAGTTGTATGACCCTGACGCAACGTCGGCAATCTGCATTCCCATAAGGCTCGGTCCGCCATTTTTCTTTCCGGAATAGGACATCAACCCCGAACGCGCGAGATAATTGATATCATGCCCCGCCTTCCCGCTCAGGGGACTGTCCTGCCCGTATCCGGTAATGGAACAGTAAATGATGTCGGGTTTTATCTTTTTGAGGGTTTCATAGTCGAGGCCAAATTTCGCCATGACACCGGGACGAAACTGCTCTATCAGGACATCATAATCGGAAATGAGTTGACGAACGATCTGAACAGCGCGGGGGTCCTTGAGATTCAAGGTCATACTGCGCTTGCCCCGCTGCATATAGGGTACGGTAAATGAGATATCTGTGCCGGCAAGAAAGGGGGGCGCAAATGCCGCCAGATCAGGCCGGGATCCTGAAGTAACGCGCAGTACATCTGCCCCGAGGTCGGTAAGATTCATTGTGGCGAACGGTCCCGGAAGCAGTGTCGTAAAATCAAGAATTTTCAACCCTTTTAGCGGCCCTGACATTCTATCTTCCCCCTTTTATCATATCGATGATATTTCTATCATACAAAAAGTTTCCTTATAAGCCCATGAACTTGGCCGCAATTCCCCTCATTATTTCATTGGTACCAGCGAATATCCGCGTAACTCTTATATCTCTCCAGGCGCGGGCAATGGGATACTCTTCACAGTAACCATAGCCACCGTAAAGCTGGAGGCAACGGTCGGCAACGCGATTGGCCATCTCTGTGGTCCAGTACTTCGCCATGGAAACTTCCACCACCACGTTTTTCCCCTCCATATGATCCACGACCAGCTTGTCGACAAAAGTTCTTCCCAGCTTTATTTCAGTCGCCATCTCCACAATTTCAAACTGACTGTGTTGAAACTTTGAAACAGGCTTGCCAAAAACGGTGCGCTCCTTACAGTAATCGATGGTAATGTCGAGCATGTACTCCGCCGCAACAACAGCGCCGATACACACCATAAGGCGTTCCTGCTGCAACTTCTCCATGAGCTGCACGAACCCCGCACCTTTCTCGCCGAGACGATTCGCGATGGGAACGCGACAGTCGGTAAAGTAGAGTTCCGCCGTGTCCTGACTGTGCCAGCCGATTTTTTTTATCTGTTTTGCGTTTTCAAAACCGGGAGTCCCTTCTTCAACGACATAGAGATTAAGGGCACTGTACGCGCTCTTTTCCTTCGGATCTCGCGCTGCAACAATACAGATTCCGCAGTTGATACCGTTACTGATAAATGTCTTCTGCCCATTGATAATAACATCATCACCGTCTTCTACCGCTGTGGTCTTTATCGCGGCCAGGTCGCTCCCCGTGTTAGGCTCAGTCATGGCAACTGCGCTAATGATATCGCCTGATATACATCCTGGGAGATATTTTTTCTTCAGTTCCTCAGAGCCGAAGGCAGTGATATAGGGAACGACAACATCACTGTGAAGGGCGGTAGAGAGTCCGGAATGGTTGGTTCGGGTCATCTCTTCAGTCATAATAACAGAGTAAAGAAAATCGGCGCCGAGTCCGCCATACTCCTCCGACACGTCCATACACAGGAAACCCTGATCACCCAGTTTCTTCCAGGCGCTTTTGGGGGTAATGCCCGCTTCTTCCCATTCTTCTATATAGGGAACAACCTCTTTTTCGAGATATCTCCGTACACTCTCTCTGAATATCCTATGTTCCTCAGAATATTGGATGATTTCCATTAATTGTCTCCTCCTTTTGTTATGTTAAGCATAAACCACATCTGGAAGGGTTAAGGTTTAAGGTCTGAGATTCAGGGGTCAACTGTGAACCATTTTTAACCGGTAACTGTGAACCGTGAACCGTCTTTAATCTTCGACCCCTTGAACCCTTCTGATATTAATTATGGAACGGTATGAGACTACTAACCTTATAAGCCCATAAACTTGGCCGCAATTCCCTTCATGACTTCATTGCTTCCCGCAAATATACGCGAAACTCTGATATCCCGCCAGGCACGGGCGATAGGATACTCCTCGCAGTAGCCATAGCCTCCGAAGAGCTGGAGACAACGGTCGGCAACTCGATTGGCCATCTCCGTGGTCCAGTATTTCGCCATGGAAACTTCCACTACCACGTTTTTCCCCTCAATATGATCCACGATCAGTTTGTCCTTAAAGGTTCTTCCCAGCTTTATTTCCGTTGCCATCTCCACGATCTCGAATTGACTGTGTTGAAACTTTGAAACAGGCTTGCCAAAAACACTGCGTTCCTTACAGTAGTCGATGGTAATATCAAGCATGTATTCCGCCGCGGAAACGGCGCTGATAGCCACCATAAGGCGTTCCTGCTGCAACTTTTCCATGAGATGCACGAAACCCGTGCCTTTTGCGCCAAGGCGGTTTGCAATGGGAACTCGACAGTCCGTAAAATAGAGCTCCGCTGTGTCCTGGCTGTGCAATCCGATTTTTTTGATCTGTTTTCCCTTTTCAAAGCCGGGAGTACCTTCTTCAACAGCGTAGAGGTCAATGGCATTATAGGGATTTTCCACCTTCGGGTCCCGGGCTGCAACAATACAGATTCCGCAGTTGATACCGTTACTGATAAAGGTCTTCTGACCGTTTATAATAACATCATCACCGTCTTCCACCGCTGTGGCCTTTATCGCGGCCAAGTCGCTCCCCGTGTTAGGTTCAGTCATGGCAACGGCGGAGATAATATCGCCTGATATACACCCCGGGAGATATTTTTTCTTCAGTTCCTCAGAGCCGTAAGCGGTAATATAAGGAACTACAATATCACTATGGAGGAAAGCGCAAAATCCCCCGTGATTCGTCCTCATCATTTCTTCAGTCATAATAACAGAGTAAAGAAAATCGGCGCCGAGTCCGCCATACTCCTCCGACACGTCCATACACAGGAAACCCTGATCACCTAACTTTTTCCATGCACTCCTGGGCACAATACCAGACTCTTCCCACTCTTCCACATGCGGAATAACCTCTTTTTCGAGATATTTTCTCACACTCTCCCTGAATATCCTGTGCTCCTCAGAATATTGGATGATTTCCATTAATTAACTCCCCCTTCTTTTCATTCCGCTATCTTGCCTTTCCCTCATTTTGGGCGAAGGGAGGGATATAAATAAACTTCAAAGTCTCTTTAACCATGGTGATATATTCTTTCTTCCGGAGATTGACCATCGGCATAAAGAAATTCGCACCGGATATAAAGCCATATATCGAATTCATAATAGTCAGGATCTCCAGCATTGAACGGGATGAGGCTGATTTTCCGTCTCTGCTGAGCCCCATAGAGCGCACGATATCAGAAATGGCTTCCGGAACTATGAAATCGAGGCCTTCCCTGTCTCGAGTACGACCGAAATAGCGAAACAAGATAAGATTTGGTATCTCGGGATGGCCGAACAGATAATCTGTCAACTGGTCGATGGATATCGCAACTCTCTCCCCGAGAGAGCGGCCACGTATTGCTTTTTCCACCCGTCTGAGTTTCTGCCTGAGATCATGGTTGATATCCAGTATAACGGCCTCATAAAGGTCCTTCTTACCCCCCCAGTGGTAGTGGAGTGTGGAAACATCAATTCCGACCTCCGTGGCAATCATCCTTGTGGTTGTGCCGTGAAAGCCATATTCACCAAATATCCTGCGTGCCGCAGTTAAAATTCTTGCCTTCATGGACTCAGGGGCTCTGCGGGCCTTATCCAGCGGGGTCTCCATGATTTATTATGCCTTTAATAACGGGCCGGGCGAAAACGCCCGGCCCGTTTATCCCATAAACAGCTCTTTAGCTCAGCAACGGGCCCAGCTCACCGAACATATCAAAAACCTGATTAAAAAATTTCGGATTTTCGAGGCTCGTGATCTTTTCCCAGTTTTCCATAATCTCCTCGGGAGTGGGAATTTTATCACCATCCGAGAGTACCGCGCCCGGACCGGTCATTATCGCGCTTCTGCTGAAATAACCGAGAGCTGCATTGATCATAACTCCGGAGTCCTCACACTGCTCTGAACACAGGTAGAGTATCAGAGGAGAGATTAATTCCGGTTTTAATTTGGCAAAAAGGTCGGGCGGCAGAACATCTTCCGTAAGCCGTGAAGCGGCAACAGGAATCAGGACATTGGTCTTGATATTGTACTTGGCTCCCTCAAGCTTCAACACATTGGTAAGCCCGGCAATACCCGCCTTGGCCGCAGAGTAATTCGCCTGACCAAAGTTACCGAACAGACCGGCACCAGAAGTCGTCATCACGATTCTTCCATATCCGTTTTCACGCATATTGATAAAGGCCGGTTTCGTAACACAGTAAGCCCCCTTCAAATGAACCCCCACAACGGCATCCCAGTTCTCCTCTTCCAGTTTATGAAAGGCACTGTCTCTCAGAATGCCGGCGTTATTCACGAGGATATCGACCTTGCCGAATGCGTCGATGGCTGTCTGGACTATACCCTTTCCCCCTTCAACAGTCGCCACATTGTCATAGTTCGGTACCGCTTCACCGCCGAGGGCCTTTATCTCTTCAACCACTTTATCCGCCGCCGCGTCACTCGACCCGACTCCGTCCCTTGTACCGCCAAGGTCGTTTACTACCACCTTCGCCCCCCTCTTCGCGAATTCAAGGGCATGGCTTCGTCCAAGGCCGGCGCCAGCGCCGGTCACAATAGCAACTCTGCCTGTAAAATCAATCTTCGACATACTCAGATCCTCCTTTATCGTTTTTATTTAAATGGGTCTGATCTATTTTTTCTATTTGATTGGGAGAGACGCCTCGAAATGACCAGTTATCTTGACGTCACCATTCTCATCCTTTGCAATCACCTCGCAGGAAACAATGTTTTCCCCGTCCTCAGCACGCTTATCCGTCACGGCACCGCTGACGGTAATTGTGCTGTTTTTTTGAGTCATACCGGCAAACCGAACACCGAATTTTTTCAGATACTTCTGAGGAAACCAAGCCGTAATTGCCTGACCGACAATGCCCATAACCAGCATACCATGCGATATAACACCGTTTTTCATACCCACCGCCATGGCAAACTCATCGTCATTATGAAGAGGGTTAAAGTCACCGGACGCCCCTGCATACATAACGAATTGAAGCTTCTGGAGAGGGCCCTTTACCAGCTCGGGCATGACGTCGCCCACATTGACGTCTTCAAAATACATTTGCTCTGCCATCATCAACCCCCCTATTTTCTTTCAATGAGCAGCGATCTGGCTTTTGCAACCTTTTCGCCTCTCTGATTTGTATAGAGTACTTCCATGGAAATCAGATCCATCTTGGAACCGGATTTGCTGGTTTTCTCTTCCATCTTCGTTATCTTCGGGGTACCGGTAATCACGTCCCCGGGATACATCAGCTGATAGTATTCGTACTCTTCCTCACCATGGAGCACCATCATAAAATTGATCTTCAGGTCGCCAATAATAGCGGGCATCTGATCACACCACATCATGGGAACGGTTAAAAACGTCGGCGTAGCCGGGATATCTTTGTAGCCTGCCTGTATCGCGGCATCCTTGTCGAGATAGACCGGGTTAGGATCTCCTATTGCCTTCGCCATTTCCCTTATCTTGCCTCTTTCCACCTCCCACGTAATGGGAGCATACTCTACACCGGTTTTTGATAAATCAGCCATAAGGTTACCTCCTTTTTTAAAGGTTTCTACATCTTACCCATCATATTTTCCGATAATGCCTATACTGCAGACATTCAGCATCGGAAATCCACCGAGATTATGGGTCAGTCCAAACTTCGGATCTTTCAGTTGCCGGTCGCCAGCCCTTCCGTGAAGCTGCAGATACATTTCGTAGAGCATGCGAAGTCCCGATGCACCGATGGGATGACCAAAACATTTCAGGCCACCGTCGACCTGGCAGGGAATCTTGCCGTCCATATCGTAGAAACCGTCCATAATATCCTTGGGCGCCTGACCACGCTCGGAGATGTGCAGGTCTTCCATGGTAACCAGCTCCGTAATGGAGAAACAGTCATGAACTTCCATCATGCTGATCTCTTCCCTTGGATTGGTAATGCCCGCCTCTTTGTAGGCTTCGGTACTTGCCTTGGTCGTTGTCACAAAATGGGCACCATCCCAGTCACTGTATCCCATCTCGGTCCCGTTACTGAGTGACAACTGGAGGGCCTTTACCGATACCAGATCTTTTTTGCCCAGGGACTTGGCTATTTCAGGGGTTGTTACGATGGCAGCGGCGGAACCGTCGCTGACACCACAACAGTCAAAGAGTCCCAGGGGATATGCAATTTGCGGTGAATTGAGTACCTGCTCCTCTGTCACGGCTTTTCTCAGATGTGCCTTCGGATTCAGGACTCCATTCGCATGACTCTTCACCGATACATGCGCCATGGCCCTTTTGACATCACTCATATCAAGACCGTATTTCGCGGCATAGCCCGTGGCCAGCATGGCAAAGCATCCCGGTGCCGTCGCATTCGGAAAGTATAAATAGTTTCTCGTCCCCATGGCGCTGCTGAACTCGGGCAGACCGCCATATCCGATGTCTTTTAGTTTTTCTACACCGATGGCAAGAGCGATATCACAAGCGCCGGAGGCCACTGCGTACACCGCACCCCGAAAGGCCTCCGTACCACTGGCACAAAAGTTTTCCACGCGGGTCACCGCGATGTTGGGAAGGCGCAACGCAAGCGATGCAGGAAGGGCACTCTTTCCTACATCCACCTCATCGAAACAGGATCCCAGCCATGCGGCCCCAATCTGTTTTCTTTCGATTCCCGCGTCTGCGAGACACTCTTCGAAAGCTTCAACCATCAACTCTTCGGGACCGTCATTCCATCGTTCACCGAATTTCGAACATCCCATGCCTATAATAGCTACTTTATCTCGAATTCCTGTTGCCATGTTATTCACCTCCTCCAATCTGCGGAACAGCCTTCCAGAAGTATCCCGTAAAGCCTCTCTCTTTATCGTAATTTCTCTTTCTGAAAGACATCTTCGCCGGCATACCCACCTTTACCTGATCGAGACTGCAATCGGTAAAGTCGACAAAGGCCTTGCCGCCACCTTCAAATTCGACCAAACCGTATATTGCGGGTGGATCCACCGATGCTGAAAGCATGTCGCCAGTGTACATACCTACTTTACAGCCCACATTGGAGAATTCGTAGTCTTCGAAATCATGGGATGACCAGCAGTCGGGATTCACGCACACAGGCATCGTAGGAAATTGAGGCGTGCCGCATTTGTTGCATTTTGAACCGACCATGCCGAGCACCATCTTGCGGTCTCTCCACAGGGCCGTCAGTGACGTGTTCACAGATTGCTCGCCTCTTATTCCCAGATCGGCTATTATCAGGTCTCTGAACTTGGTGAACTTCTGATAACTGGACAGCTCAACCCTGTTTGCAAGCGACCCCTTAATACCCACCGGAGCCTTGTAGTCTTTAATCTTGTCGGTCACTTCGAATGCCAGGACATCACACCCCTGACCAAAACTGGCGACCAGTATCTTGTCTCCCGGCTTCGCTCCTTCCAGTGCCGTAACCAACATAACAAAGGGATGCGCCGTTCCGGTATCACCGCATACGTTATGCATATTATCCTGCACTTTTTCAGCATCAACACCCAGTTTCTTCGCGATATCGCGATGGGTCCTACTGAAATAACAGGGATATACCACCTTGTCGAATTCCTCGATCTTCATTCCTGTCTTTTTCAGGAAACCGGCGACTGCCTGAGGAATAATTTTCCCGTATCCCTCATCTCTCATCCACCGCTCTTCCCAGCCATAATCAAAGGTCTTGCCCTGGCCTCTGTAATGATCTACAAAGTCGCAGTTTACCGAATAGCTCCCCTTGAATTCCGCTATCACATCATCCTTGCCAAACAGAAGAGCCGCCGCGCCATCACCGTAAAACATTTCAAACATGGTGGCCATTTTCGTTGTACGCAGATCGGTCGCAGTAACGAGAACGCTGTCTTTGTTCCCCGACTCGATAGCATCCAGAGCCGAGAGGGCAGCCGTTGTTGCCGACTTTGTACAGGAAGTGAAATCGGCGTTTGTCACATCCTCTTCTCTCATGTTAAGTGCCGCGGCAACGATACCCGAATTAAGTCTGTCCGCAAAGGGCAGTGTTGTTGACGCAAGATACAGGGCGTCAAGCGCCTTTCTGTCCTTGTTCGTCATACAATCACGAGCTGCCGCAACCGCCATACTGACGGCGTCTTCGTCCCAGTTGGCCACCGATTTTTCCCCACCGGCAACTGCCATAATGACGGGAAAATACCAGGCCATGTTCTGGACGACAACCATCCTGCTGAGCCTGTAGCGAGGGATATACCCCCCATAGGATGTAATGCCTACCATACTAAATCCTCCTCTCCTGTTTTTAGTTTCTGTTTCTAAAAAAAATTCATTTCTGGATGAACGCCAATTAAAACATGCACCCGCACCTTGAAGTGGAACAGACTCACCCCGGATATCCAATGATCCTCCTGCAAGTCTCCACAATCATCTATTGCTGAAAAACAAGTGTGTTATACAAAATCGAGGAAATTTCCATCATGGCATTCCATCGATTGATGGACTGAGTGACAAAAAAACTCCCCCCTTTTTAAAACCATCTCAGTTGCACATGAGAACTTAAATCACACAGATTCTGAAAGTCAAGAGAAAAAATTAATCAGAATAAAGTTGATTTATTTTTTCTTTGAACGGGTTCGACAGCCAGTATCCGGTCAGTAGTCAGGCACCGTTTCCATCCACAATCTCTTGGATTTATTGTATATTTAAGTTTTGTATTTATATTCAGAGCGTGAGGCCGGGCTCTTTTGACAATCGTGCACCTTACGATCGTAACGGCACCCATCAATGTTCAAGATTGTTCATCCGCACCAGTGGAGATATAATTTTTATCCATTGTTCCCTGAGGACTTTGTAGTACTGTGGCTGGTCATGCACTATGGATTGAAACCCCATCCCTCCTATAATGTAAAGGGACAGATTCATTATTTTTTCCACTGTGGTATCTGCCACACCGGTAACCTCTATGTACTGTCTCCAGTTCTCATCTAATATGTTCACAAAATGTTCAAATGCCGGTGCCAGCAATTTACGAAGGTCTTCTTCTGTGCGGGCGGCAACTGTTAATTCCACCCAGATATTCCTGTTTCTGCCCTGATAAAAATTCTCCCAGATAAAATCGAGAAGTACCGCTATCGGATCAGGTCCTTTCCCTAGATCCGGAACGACATCCCGGGCCTTCCGGATTGCTTCTTCGAAAAATGATTCCGATGCCGCCGCAATAAGTTCCATTTTGCTGACGTAGTGATGACGCCACGCCCCCCGGGACACGCCTGCCCGCTCCAGGATTCGGGAAAGAGATGTCGCATGGTACCCGTAATCATGCAGACAATCCAAGGTCGCCTCAATGAGGCGACGCATTTCATATTCGGCATACTTTATGTGGTGATCCCGGATATTTTCTATTGCAATTAAACATGTCAAATGTCATGCCGGACTTGATCCGGCATCCAGGCCAATTATGGATTCCGGCTTTCGCCGGAATGACGGCTTTGACGTATATTGTTGCCGGAGTAATAGGTGGTTGAGTTGCAAGATAACAGCTATAATCTCGGCAGGTTTTAAATATCAAGAAGACAACCGCCGAACTGTTTTGTAAAGAACAGAGACGTCTGTGAGCTTAACCACTTAACTGCTCAATAATTCAACAAATCAACGATATCTGATTTTACATACCAACTGGTTTGCTCCCTAATATATAAATTTTGACTTGTCAACATTCGAATCCCATTCGAGTCAAGGTTGATGCGTTCGTAAAAAGCTCCGTTATACCAACACGTCGGCGTTATAATGGAAAGTAACTTCTTATGTAGCGTGAGGCCTCTGTGCCCCACATATTGGTTGCACAGGGGCAACGCTACAACACATTTGCAAACTTAAGTTACTTGGAAGCCAAAAGCTGATGACAAATGTATTTATGATTATCCCCGAAAGCATCACAAGAGGAGTGTCCGATGCTTTAATGGTCTGTCTCCTGAAACGAATACACCCAAAGGTCTGACTGACAAATCTCTTGCCCTTTTTTACCAAATAAAGGATACTGCGCCGGTCACTTGCAAAATCCATTTATGATAATTTTTTAAACTTCAGCATATTACGCAAAGTTTCATGTGGACAGTTCCTGCAGGCGGAGTCACGTAAAACGACATGAAAACGGAAAAAGAACTAACTGAAGAACTCGAACTCCTCTACAGTCAGGTCATCGATGAGACCAGCGGTAAATTACCCCCTATTGTCAAAGGTTCACGCGGTTATACGGATCATTTAACACATGCGACGGGTAATGGAGGTAAAAACGGATCGGATATTGCATCTGACAGGAAACAACAGGGACGGGAAAAGTCCATTTTTCTAAGAATGTGCGTTGTCGGATTTATGGGTATCCTTATCATCGTTGCAAGCCTCTTTTTATTAACTCCGAGGTTGAGCGACATAAGTCCATCACTGCTCAACCCACCCGCATTCAGCGCAAAGACTTTCCGCGCTCCAATCACGGCAACTCCAGAAGAAGGTCCCGCATCTCACGAAATAACTGAAGTCATATCGGAACCGGATACCAATTCAAGATCCGCCAACTCTGAAAAGCTGATAGCAGTCATAGACGATACACAATCAGATCACATTACCCCTCTGGAAGATCTGAAGCTCACAAAAGAGAAAGCCACGCGGCCCACTCCCTATTTATCCGACGAAAAAACTTACACGATACAGATAAGGGCATTAACAACCCGACACGCGGCCGAAGCACAGGTACAAGAGTTTATTGGGAAAGGGTTTGACGCCCACTGGAGAAAAGTGACCCTCAGCGGTGGAGACGTCTGGTACAGGATATTTATCGGGCATTTTCCAAACATTAAAGACGCCAGGGCCTTCAGAAAAATACTGCGCACCGACGATTCCCTGAAAGATTGTTTTATCCGCAAGCTATAATGATGGGCGACAAACCGCCGATACATCACAACTTTCAGTTATCGATTCTTTTCAGATAACGTCTGGATATCCTGGTAATAATATCGGTATCTTCCACGAAGCAATTAACATAGGTCCTCAGGAAGCTTCTCAGGTGAAACCGGGATGGAAGTTTGTCATATTCGTCATTCTCAATGGCACTCAGCAAAGCAACTCTTACTTTTGTGTGCGCCGCCATATCCTTCAGGGACACATCAGAATCTTCTCTTATCCTTTTCAAGTCTCTACCCGCAATCGTATCTTTTCCAAGAATCCCGCTCACAAGAGACGGGGCGATCGCATTCTTCCCGAGATACTTCAACAAGGTTGTTGCCGATTTGATATTTTCCGCTCTTTCATCTCTATCACGGGCAACAACAAGTGTCTTTGATTCCACCGATAATTCGTCTCTCTTCAGCAATCCGTTCTGTACCAACTGCATATCATATCTGTAGCGGGAATCCCTGTCTATCAGTGTGGTAAATGCATCCTCCAGCTTTGCCAGCACCTGCTTTCGACGTCCATCAGAAAAGAGTGAATAACTTACCAAAGACTCGTGCCGATAAATCTCTAAAACTTTTCGGTAAGCCCTGCGAATCTGAAACTGCGAAACATTAGCCCGAACATCCAGGAGTTTATAGTAATTTGAGTTTTCGAATAATTCCATAGATTACAACTTTTTAATCATCAACATCAGGTTTTTCGCATTTTGTAAGTGGAACGTCCTTCTATGATATCCCTATGCGTTTTTGTTCATTGAGATTACAACCTCAGATAGTTTTCGTATGTCGGAGGTTGTTTGAGTGTATGAGTACTTGTCCATAAAGAGATCTCTGTTGCACAACGAATTGCGTACCCGGCTGTTGTACGCAATATTTCCAAGAAATCCAACCGGGACTCCCTGATGCCTTTCAATCACACTGCATACAAGGTTTCCCAATTTTGGATTGTCACTGTCCCTCATCTGATTCATGATCAGCTTGAAACTCATATCCTTAAGTGATTTTTCAAATAAGACTGCCTTCTCCGGGAACAGATCATCAAACACGGACACGAGATTGTCAAGGTAGTCGGCATGGCCCTCCGAGTCACGCTCTCGCGCCGTACCAACAATGGTCTTGAAATCCGACGCCCCTGCATATTGTTTCATCATCCGATAAAATAACGAGCGTACCATGCGATAGATGTTTTCTATAGCAGTAGGTTCCGGGACTGTAACTAATATACCGGTATTTGAAATCATAAAGAAGTCAACAGTATTGAAGGATGTTCCAGCTCCGAGATCGAGAATTATATAATCGTATGATAACTGCGATATTGCTCTCACTAATCTCTGCTTCTGCTGATACGATATATTTGACGCATCCAGATCGTTTCGGCCCCCGCTTATCAGAAAAAGCTCCGGGACGGGTGTTGAGATAACCGTTTCTTCAAGGGTATCAACGTTTCGGTTTATAAAATCAGACAGACTTCTGGAGGGAAGTGTCATCCCGATTATCGTATGAAGGTTCGAAGCGCCCAGGTCCAGATCCACCATAAGGGTTTTTTTTCCTCTCCTTGCCAGGGCGACGCAAAGATTTCCCCCTATAAAACTCTTGCCGGTTCCTCCTTTATTTCCTCCTATAGGCATTATATAACTCATAATTCCATCCCTGAAAATCATCTAAGATTAGTGTATTCGATATCTGAAGAACATTCAACCACGTTCAAACTGTAATACAAATTAAGGTCGCAGGTCAAATCCAATTTTAAGCCTGAGAACAGATTTCGGGAATTTGTTTGTTAAAAAACCTAAGTCACCATTCCAAACACACCTCGGGTGTTTGCTGACGTTATTCTTGCCACATCTTCAAACGGCAGGTCTTTTATCTGCGCGATCCTGCGCGCGGTATAGACCACATTCGCCGGCTCGTTTCTCTTTCCCCTCTTCGGTTCGGGCGAGAGGAAGGGGCAATCCGTTTCGACCAGCAGCCTGTCTATGGGTATCCTTCTTACTACATCTCTCAGTGTCTCGGATTTTTTGTATGTTATCGTGCCCGGTATGGAAATATAGAATCCCATGTCGAGACACTTTCTGGCCATATCATAATCCCCGGAGAAGCAGTGGATCACACCCCCCGAGCTGCCCTTCCATCCCCTCAGCATCTCTACGGTTTCCCTGTGGGCTTCGCGGTCGTGAATAATTACCGGCAGGCCGAGTTCGCCGGCCAGCTCCAGCTGCTCGCCGAATCTTTTTATCTGTATATCCCCTGGGGAACGATTTCTGAAAAAATCCAGCCCTATCTCGCCATAGGCAACAACCTTATCCCTCTCTGCCAAATTTCTGAGAGAATCATACGTTGTCTCATCGATACTCTTTGCGTCATGCGGGTGCACACCCACGGTGGCATATATACTATCGTACTGCTCGGCAAGGGCGACTGCCTTCCGGCTGTCCTCAAGATTCAGGCCGACTGTGACAATATAATCAACACCATTTTCCTTCGCCCTTTCCATAATACCTTCTATATCACCATCAAACTCCCTCAACTGAAGATGAGCATGAGAATCTATAAGCATCCTGCACCCCTTTCCTGCATAAACAGCGGATTATGTTATTTCAAACGCGGGTCGAGAGAATCTCTTATCCCCTCTCCCAGCAGGTTGTACCCTAATACAGTTATAAGAATCGCAAGCCCGGGATAGAGTGAAAGCCACCAGGCGATGTCGATATTGTTTTTTCCCGCCGTGAGAATGTTCCCCCAGCTCGGCGTGGGAGGCTGCACCCCTATGCCGAGAAAGCTGAGCGCTGATTCCGTCAGAATGGCGCCCGCCACTCCAAGTGTGGCCGCGACAAGGACAGAGGCCATGGCGTTGGGAAGAATATGCCTGAATATTATGCGCAGATCACTGGCACCTATGGCACGGGCCGCCTGCACAAAATCTCTTTCCTTGAGTGAAATAAAGTCAGCTCTCACGAGACGGGTAATGCCCATCCAGCTTGTAAGACCTATCACAACCATTATGTTCCAGATGGACGGCTCGAGGATGGCAATCACGGCAAGTATCAGAAAGAATGCCGGAAAACAGAGCATAATATCAACAAATCGCATGATCACCGTGTCAACCCATCTCCCGTAATATCCCGCAAGCGCACCCAGGATGACCCCTATAAACATGGAAACTCCGGTCGCCACTAACCCCACCTTCAAAGATATACCGGCGCCCCATATCATCCGGCTGAGGACATCACGCCCCAGTTGATCCGTTCCGAAAAGGTGTGCGCAGGAAGGCTGTGACAACACTTCGCACAGGTTTATCTCATTCGGATCATAAGGAGAAATCCAGGACGCAAGCAGAGAAACGACAAAGAGCAAGGCTACCACTATGGCCCCGGCTACCGCCATCCTGTTTCTTGAAAAGCTGTACCAGAAATCTGTTTTCATAATATGATGTCAATCCCCACAGAAATCCTACGCGATTCTTATCCTCGGATCCGCCACGGCATAAGACAGATCAGCTATCAGATTGCCGATCAGGGTGAGTACCGCCCCTATGAACAGTATCCCCATAACCACAGGATAATCCCTTGACATGACCGACATGTAGAACAACTGTCCCATGCCCGGTATCGCGAATATCGTCTCGAAGATAACACTCCCACCAATAAGCCCTGGAATGGAAAGTCCCAGGATCGTGATCACCGGAAGGAGCGCGTTTCTGAGCGCATGCTTGTAAATAACGACCCGTTCGCTCAATCCCTTGGCCCTCGCGGTGGTTATGTAATCCTGCCTTATTACCTCCAGCATATTGGACCTCATATATCGGGAAAGTCCCGCGAGCCCTCCAAAAGCGGAAAGAAGTACCGGTAATATCAGATGCTTCAACAGATCAATAAAGGCGGCAAATGGGGGCAGATATTCGTAATTCAGGGACCTGATACCCGATATGGGCAGCCAGCCAAGGTGCACGCCGAACAGTATCATCAGGAGCAGCGCAAGCCAGAAGGTAGGCACGGCAAATCCTATAAATACAAATACTGCCGTTGCCTTATCAAAGAGAGAATTCTGACGTACCGCGGAAAGTACGCCGATGGGAATAGCGACAATGATGATCAGGATCATCGAAAGAATGTTGATGATTATCGTAATCGGTATCCTCTCCACTATCTTGTCTATGACCGGCCTGTGGTCGGGCGAGAAAGATTCCCCCAGGTCAAGGGTGGCAAGTTTTCCGACCCACAGCAGGTATTGCTTGTAAAGAGGTTTATCAAGATCATACATGGACTGCAAACGCGCCTTTGCCTCAGCGGAAACCCGGGGGTTCAGATCCGTCTGCAAATCGGTGGGAGAACCCGGCGCGAGGTGAATAACAACAAAGCACACGATAGTAATCCCGACAAGGAGAGGCACCATGAGCAGTAATCTTTTAAGGACATATCTCAGCAAAGCTATTCACCCAAATAATCCAGCAACCCCATGCGCCTGATGTTTTCCAGTGTGCGCCACAGGGCTTCCTCTGTATGCGGCTCCAGTGTTACTTCCGGGCGAACGCCCTTCTCTTTCAGCAATTCAAAAAACCGGAGAAAGGGGAAGGTCCCCTCCCCCACCGGCAAATGATCATCGGCAAAACCATCGTTATCGTGGAGATGTATCCGACCTATGCGGGAACCAAGCGCATCCATCCATTCCTCAAGTTTCGAACTGGAAAAGGCGTTGAAGTGCCCGGTGTCAAAACATAAACAGATGTTCCGTGATTCCTTAAAGGTGTCTAACAAGAGACCCAGAAATTTCGGACTGCCCTCATAGACATTTTCAAGCGCTATCATTGTTCCCATTCCGGTGGCGGTCTCTATAAACCGACCCCATGTTTCCCTGCTGTTTTCCAGCCATAAATCCTCGTTGGAAACATAGTATTTTTCATCAAAGGCGGCATGACACACTACCGACCGGGGCCTGAAAAATGGAACCAGATCAAAGACCTGCCGGAGGCGTTCTATAGTCACATCTCTTACCATTCGATCAACAGCTCCGGGCCTCAGATCGAAAAAGGGGGCGTGCAGCGTAATGGAAAGCCCGGCGTCATGAAGGAGGTCCGCCACATCACGGAATTCGCTCCCGCTGAAACGGTCGAGGGCAAAACAATCCAGACCTATCTCTGGATTTATCTTCTCTCTAAGGATAATATCAAGATACTCATCAACAAGCATCCTAAAGGGCATATTGACTTGAACTTTTTTCAAAATCTCTCGCATATCAAGCACATCCTGACATTATTAATAACAGCGATAAGGCGGAGTCACCCTTTACCACAATGTCTCCATCTTGACAACACGGCGGTCATTTTCTTCTTGCAATCAGAAACACTTCCTGTTACTTATCGGCGCTTACATCAACACACTAAGGGCCGTTAGCTCAGCCTGGTAGAGCAGTTGACTTTTAATCAATTGGTCAGGAGTTCAAATCTCCTACGGCCCACCATGAAATCAAAGGGGTTGCGATAAATCGCAACCCCTTTTCATCTACTGTCGTCTACTGTTGCTACTATTTGTCTACAATTTGCTTAGTAACACAGCAAACCGCTAAACAGAGCTGCAATTATATCAGATAGTTAAGCACGCGATCCAACAGAAAAAACTGACCACTAATCAGTTGGTTTTCAGTTTGTTCACTCCACACCGGAAAGGCCCTCTCAAAGAGTTCTGCATGAAACAAACAAAACTTGAATGGGCCTGCTTGCTGTAGATAGATTGCGAATAAGCGTCAATCAGCAACAAAAGTCAGTGGCAACGTTGCCCTCATTATTTACTTCTCAATAATTTAGTATTGTCCCCCGAATTAACTCGGCAATTTCACTTATTCATCTACAAATGCTTACATCTTTTCATTTTCCAGAAAACTATAATAACCTTTTTGGTTGAAGATGATGTGATCAAGGAGCTTGATTCCCAGGGTTTCTCCGGCAGATTTTAGTTGTTTAGTTGTTTGAATATCATCCTTGCTCGGTTTCAGTTCCCCGGATGGATGATTGTGGGCAACAATAATTGCGGCAGCCCTGTCAGTAATTGGATCGGAGAATACTTCTCTGGGGTGGACATGTGTTTTATCGACAAGACCAACTGAAACCACCCTTGTTGTAATCACTTCATTAGCGCCACTCAGGGATATACATAGAAAATGTTCCTGTTTTCGATCTCCATAATGCTTTATCAATGGAAGCACATCGGGTGGAAATGAGATTTTAAGGCCTTCAGGTCGGATTCGGCGACGGGCAAACTCCAGGGCAGCGGCAACGAGTGTAGCCTTCGCCGGGCCTACACCTTCGATTTTTTGTAGTTCTTCCAGACTCGGCTTTTCATCACCGGAATCTAATGTTTTCAAAATGCGTTTCGCTACGGACATAACATCATGCCCTGCAGTTCCTTTCCCGACAAGGATAGCCATCAACTCAAGATCAGATAGCGCTTCCGCGCCTTTCTTTTACAGTTTTTCACGCGGGCGGTCTAATTTTGGGATGTCGGCAATTTTTTTCATGTCTTGATTGCGGAATTGGAGGGAAAAGTTCTTCCCGACAAGCTATAAGTGCGGACAAACAGGGGGATTTTTTTGACCCGTGCTTTACGCTGCCTCGTAATAAACAATTGATACTTCGGAGTGCAGCTCTTCGATGCGGTCAAGAAGCGTTTCAACTTTGCTGGCAACATGACTTTTCATATATGCCTCACCGCAGTCCGAACAGATTTCAGCAGGCACATTTTTGACAATGGCAACTTTTTCTCCCATTAAAAACGACAGGGTTGTAATACCATCATTCATTTCCCCACCGCATAAGGGACATTTTTTGAACTTATTTTTTTCTCTTTTTCCAACCATCTTCCCACCTCCCTGCGGACGGTCTATAAACAGTGACAATCAATATTCTGTCAAAATCCTCATCCAGCGCCACAACCACATGAACAGGTTCTTCATTAATAAACTCAAGAACCAGGCAATCCGGCAACGGACGTCCTGTCACGTGATAATCTTCAACGAGAACGCAATTTTTGAGGGCATCTTCTACCTGTGATTTTCTCAGTCCCTCAATCCTCAGTTTCTGGACAGCATGGAATGACCATAATATCTTTTCATTTATTGCTGTAATATGTTCACTGGCCTTCTCGCGAATAAACAATAGTTTCATTATCTTATTCATCTGACTATCTCAAGTCCATGTCATGATCTCGATAAAGCTACTTGGAACTTTACTATAGCATATTAAATAAGTTTTGATGAGAAAGTTTTTATTGCTTACGTACTAATCACTTTTGCCTTCCTTCGCCCAGTTGACCGGCACCCATAAATTCCACGTTGTGATTAGTTTATCCGCCGGCATTGATGGGTCAATCTTTGCGTTTCCTTTGGTGAGACGAGCCCGGCATGAATCAATCAAAACTTGTTCTGTCGGTGCAAATCGGGTTGCGATAAAGCCTAATCGCTTAAACACAGCGCCATTGCCCAAGATCACCGCATACTTAATCAACAGGTCAATATCTTTTTCTTTTGACGCCATGTAGGTATTAAACACATCCACCATGGGGCGCAGTCCACCTCCTAAACCAGGATCATTCAGCATATCCAATAGCGTGCGCGTAGGATCGGATACATTTATCTTTACCTGACCGCGCCAGACGGGTTTCACACCAAACAGGGCATTCTCGGGAATCGTGCGTAACAGGAAGCTGCTACCTTTAATCACAGGCTTTCGATTGCGCGGCTTGCGAGTCGTCATGACAACAATGGTTCGAAAAATCTGTTCAGTCAATTCCCAGTATTCCGCGGCACTCCAGCCACCGATATAACATGGAGAAAAAAGCTGATCGGCAACATTCCATGGATCTTCAAGTGCGATATCGGTAGAGCGTGCTTCGATTGGTATGAAGACATACAAACCTCTTTGAACGCGCGAGACCCACCCCTGGCTCGCCCAGCGGGACAGCATCTTTGCCGCTCTGTCAGGAGCCAATTGAAGAATATCCGCTACCTGCCGAACCGAAACGGTACCTTTTGTCCCCCTCATGACCCTGGCAAGACGGTTTCTCGACTCTTTTCCTAACCCTGAAATTGTTTCCATAGTATATCAAGAGTGTCTCAATTCACTTATGGTGTGAATTATAGCACATGCAATGTACTTTTAGAAGGGCATTTTCTGATATTTATTGCTACTGGCACATCGCAAACACTCACTTAACAACTGCGGATCGCATAAGATTAATTTAATTATTCATAAAAGTCTCACGGTGCTTTAGTTCCATAAAACTCATCATTTCCTTTAGCAGCCTGGCTTCGCGGCAATATTTGAGGAGTTTTATCTTGTCCGCATCTTGCACAGTGCTTGTCCGGTGCTTGTCCGGTCCATAATCTTTTTCCTGAACCCCTCTGTGCCCTGCAATTTTTTTTAAACTCAAGGGTCTTCCTTCGTCTTTGACTAAAAAAGATTGTACCATTATTCCACTTCCACTCATTTAATTATCCATTTACAGTATAAGGAGACTTTCGGCTGATCCGTGTCAAATACCTTCTTCATCAACCTGCGAAAGGGAAAATCCGAAGAAAATATGGGAAGCGTCTCTATATTCCCGGAATATTCACTCGCATTTTAGATATTGCATCCCCGAAATCAGTAAGATGTCCCCCGATTAGCTTGGTCTAATTATTTTCCAGTGGCCACCTCTTCTGCTGCCTGCTCTTTTGAGAACCCCTTTACTTTTCAACTTATTGACATATTCTATCACTGTATTCCTGCTGATGGACAGATTTGTTGCAATATTTTCAAAGGTAATATAATTATCTGTCTGTATCTGCTTAAAGATTTTATCCTCAAGCCCCGTTAAATAAACATCTTGATCTTCGGCTTTCATAGGGGTCTTTGAGGGGGTTTTCATAGGGGTCTTTATGGGGGTATGGCGCATCTCCACCTTAAAAAAGTCACCTGTTTCGGTTATGCTATAAGAGACGCCGGGATAATCTGTCAGCATTTTTCGAATTCTTATAAAACCTGTCCCATATTTTTCGATATCTCCCATCAGGTAGAACGATTCTGCAAGCAGCTTGTTGCGGATGGACGATACGTAATCATCCCGTTCAAGTTCTTCAATGGTCAGGTCGCCGTAAATCCTGCCCGGATTGGTAAATACAATCCTATCGTCAAAAATCTTAATGACGATATCCGATGAATGCCTGTAATCACGGTGAACAACAGAATTTAAAAGCAACTCACGAATGGCCTCCAGCGGGTATTGCCACTTTTCCTTTCGTTTTAGGCTCCCATCGAACCGGTAGGAAAGACTGATATGCTTCTTGATAAAGATCATGGCTTCATCAAGAGCGACAAGAAGAGGATCTTTTATCAACAGATCATCGATAATCGTATCTTCGGATTTAAACCTTCCGATATGAATGGAATAGCCGTGGTTGCCGAAGAGCAGCATGGCAGCTAGAGTCGGCTTACCGGCCTGGACTAATTTTAGCTTTGTCAGGTTAGTCAGCAGGTCATCTTGAAGATTAATCCGACCCCTTGAGTTTGTTGTTTCAATAAATCGTTCCAGCAGGGCGTTATCCAATGAAGACAGGTTTTCTTTCCACGGATAGGCATCATAAGAGATACTTAGACCCTGTTGCTGCAGGTCCACAATTTCATCCAGTGAGAGCAGGTGATTGCTGTTCTTAACCCGTTTGTAATAACGGTTCTTAAAGGAGATCGGTTTTACGGGATACTCACTTATTTCGAATATCAGAACGGTCTTTCCATCAATCTCATGTTCATCAACATTGGGCATAATTTGGGGATAGGTGGCAACCTTGATATCATTGAGATACCGCTGCACTGTTTCCGGGGAAACTTCGACACCGCATATATGTCCTTTGCTATCTACGCCGGCGATGACCTTGCCACCCTTTGTGTTGGCAAATGCCACCAGGGATATAATGGCCTCCTTGTTGAACCCTGCTTTGAATTCAACAGTTTCCGATTCGCCAGCCTTCAGCAATTTTATGATATCCATATTTCACCTCGAATCGCCTTTCAAATTCCGCCCCGGCAGTTTCGTAGTCCTTTTCCGCAACAACTGATCCACAGTAAAACCGATATTGCAAATACGTTACAAAAAACCGTTTCTTGGGAATCACGGATAAACGGATCTGGTGGATCCATCATACCAAGCTATTCTCTGCACTGGAGGCAAAGATCATTGATATCCTCAACGCCAATGTCTGCCTCCCCTCTGTCATTCCCGTGGAAACAGGAATCCATATAATCCGCCAGCTCCGTGGCTGGGCTGACACCCAGAACATCAACCTCAGATTCCTCAAATTCTCTAAAATATCTCTTGCAGGTTTTCATTAAGTAGCCTATTCCGGGAATTCCCCTGCAGCGAAGCCTTTATACATGGAATCAAACAAGTCACGCACCTTAGTTGGATTCCAGACAAATGGTCGCTGAATATCGGGAAGACCAATGATGCCCATGTCAATATTGTCAATAAGCGCTGATAGAAACCATCCGACCTCTTTAAATAACGTGGTTTTCATTTAATGAATACCTCCTGCGTTTATATTAAGGCTCCTGCCATCCTACACATTAAGGATGCAGACTTTGCGTGGGTCCGGTTCCAATCTTGACAAAGGAGGCTTTTGGCCGATCCGTGTCAAATACCTTCTGCACTAACCTGCGAAAGGGAAAGTCCGAAGGAAATATGGGAAGCGTCCTTATATTACCCCTATATTACATTACCTCAAAGTGGCCTTCAGCGGCAGCGGAACGTTGTCAGATGAAAGGCATGGTTCGGTGTCCCGCGTATTAGGACCATACCGCCATAAAGGCATTAAACAAGCAAAAACGAACAGTCATAAGAACGACCTTTATCCTTAATTTAACTCTACGTTTTATTTCAGGGCCAAAACGTCTTTATAGAGCTTCCTCAAATGATCATCAGACATATCCAGGATTGGTTCATACATGAAGGAATTCAGATGAATGTTCTCCGGTGTCATGAGGATCACCCGTTGAATTGTTTCAATTTGGTTAATGTCACCTCCGGGTAACTCTTTGAACTTTTTCAATAACGTTGGTGTTTGATTGGCATCAATGCATTCCACGAACTCGGTGTCGCAGATTTTTTCTACCATGAATTTTTCAGCAGCAATTCGTATGGCAATCGAGAGGACAATTTTGTTTTCGAAGTTGATTCCATCTTCAACTTTAAGGCACTCATTCGCCTCATACTGAATGATATCTACCATCGCACTCGTTTTATCAGCCGACGTTCCAGTGGCAGAAAATACCGAGTTGTAAATCCCGTCGAGCGATCCTTGGGTAATGCCTGCAGAATCGCTTTTCCAGTGCAACAGTGACGTGAGTTTGGCGAAATCAGGGTCTTTATCGCCCTTTGTGTATTCGATGATATTGCGGATGAAAGGGATGGATGCTATCTTCTTTTTTGCATCTGTGAAGAAATTCGGCTTCCAGTCATTCACGAAGACATTCTTGATCCCGACTGCCTGCTCCAACGAAATACCATCACTGCGCCTTAAAGCCATGAGACAATGCGAATACTTGACGAACCTGCTGTTAATGGTGCGAAAAAAATCGAAGTTGTGAGTTAAAATAATCTGGTTGAAGTACGGTTCTTCGGCAATATCTTTTAGGTATTGGATGATGGCGTATTTGTTCTTGTAATCAAATGAGTCTGCGATGTCATCAATGACGAATACTGTTTCTTGTTTCGCCTTTTTCCGAGCTTCAACCTCAAAAATGATGTTTAGGATGTAGAGGGCTCTCTTTTCGCCCGTGCTTAGAACCTGCATCAATGCGGCCCTCTCTACCGGTGCCTGGTCTACCCCGTCCTCGAAAGTGAACTCAAGGCTAAGCATTGGCTCTTGCCCCAAGATGACCGAGACTCTATTCTTTACTGTAAGCTTGAACGGAACGAAAAAACGACTATTGAAAATATCAATAACCGACTCCCACTGCGTCCGTTGTTTCCCCGCTTCCTCTTCAATCTCCAGTTTTCTTTTCTCAGCGGCTTGGTATTTTTCGATCAAATCCTTATAGGTTTCAATTCGAATCTTGAAATAAGACTTCCAAATTTCTTCTTTAAAACTCTCGATATTTGCCAGCTTTGGTAGAAGCTCCTCATGTTCCTCCAGGTAATCCTTAAAGTCCCGAACGGTCGCGTTTTTATACATCAGTTTCTCAAGGGCATCAAACTTCTTCCTGAGTTCCTTGTCGCTCGAGATGAGCTCCTTTTCCTTCGCAATCAGCTCTTCAAGCTGCTTTTGACTAGTGATCTCCAGCTTCACGTCAGCATTCAAATTCACTGAGTGATTAGCATTGAAAAATCCATTATCAGCAAGATTTTTTGCAATGGTGGCGGCATTGTAGTAGTTGAAGGTGCCTTTCTTGAAATAGGTAGAAGCCGATAAAAGTTCATTGTATTTTTTGATGTAGCTCTCAATCGCTGTTTTTACGTCTTTGGTTCCAAGAAGGTTCAGAACCTTCTCGTCAAATATCCTGTCGTAGATTATGTCGGCGAATGGAGATTCTTTTTGGGCCAGCACCTCATCCTTGACGCGGATTAGCGCACGGTAAAATTCGTCATCACTCTTGGTGAATGTGGAGGAAATCTCTTTTCCCAAGTCCTTCTTAGAATTGGATTGCTCCTTTAGAGCCTTCAAGAATATGCCCTTTGATTTATCGATTTCTATGTGAAGTTCTTCGTATTCCTTTCGCAGTTTACTGTCAACAAGCAGGGTCGATGTTTTCTCCGTTTGGCCGAACTCTTCATCATAGGGGCGGATGACAAGGGCGCTTTCCTTGGGCAAATCAATACCGGTTTCATCGGTAATTTTCCTAATGCACACTCGATCTGGGAATATCCGATCCTTGGATGCAGTACCGCCAGCTATGTCTTTGAAGGTCTGCGCCAGAGAGGTTTTCATCGCACCATTAGGGGCATAGATGGCATAAGCCTTGTGCTGTGAGAAATCTAACTGTGCCTGAAGTTTCTTGATCCCGTAACAATTTTCTAATTCAAAATTTAGCTTGTTCATTCCGACCCTCTTTTCTTTCGTTCCAAGATCCCATTTAATCTATGCCGGGGTTAATAGCTGGTCTCTCCACAATCAAACATTGATTTGTCTGCTTCATGTTGAAATATTTAGCGCAAAAGCGAGCATGTTATCTGCGCCTATGGTTCCATTAGTTCAGCACCGACGCAAATCACCGGCAACAAAAAGCAGAGCGACGAAGGAGCGACGCTTTTTGTTGCCCGAGTGCATTTGCCTTGTTATGTGCTTTATCAATTTTCTTCAAAGTAATCAGAGTCAATTATCTTAACATGATAGGTGGTTACCGTCGTTAGGCCGATACTATATTCTATCATCAAGTTTGCAAGACGCTCTCCATCAATCAGGATGATTTTGTATTCTACTTGTCCAACAAACTCGTAAACACTGTTTGGGAAACTCGAAGTTGTAATGAATATCCCCTTTTTCGCTTTCTTAGATGCAAGTGCTCCTGTAAAATCACGGATTTCTTTTACGGGAACAGCGTTATCCCACCTCTTTGCTTGAAGATATATGACATCAAGTCCAAGTTTATCTTCATTGATTATTCCGTCGATTCCACCATCTCCAGATTTCCCCATTGCTTGTCCCGCGTCTTTTCTTGAACCTCCGTAGCCCATTGTTATAAGTAAATCTATAACAAGTTTTTCAAAAAATGCCGGAGAACATGATTTTACAATATCAAGTACCTCTTTAGATAATTCGGAATGAAGTTTTTGGTAAGCGTACTCAAGGGATTCTTCTGGCGTTTGGTCAGCGTTATCGACAAGGTGGGGTTGTAATAAATTCCCATTGTCTTTTTTGTCTTTCTTTATTGTCTGAAACTCCACAAAATCATCATATCGCATTAAGAATTTTGAAGTTATTTCATTTGGATTTTCTTTCAGAAGTGATAGCCCGTTGTCACTAACTCTATAATGGGCTCTTCTAGGGGAAGTTAATAGCCCTGCCTTTTTTAAATAAGCCTTTGCCCAGCCCACTCTGTTTCTGAAAACAGGTTGTCGTCCACTAGGCAAAAGCTCTCGCAATTCATCGTCATTCAATCTGAATTGTTCTGCCAAGGCATCATGAGTTTCACTCAGTCCATGTTCTTTACCGTCTGCTAAATACTTGAGGAACGGTAGCATTATTTCTTCATATTTTGGAATCATTTCCTCTCCTCATTTGACACATAACAAGTGATCATGCGGACATGGATATCATCACCTTTGTAATGATATCCGCCTTTTTAAATATCATGTGATTTGGTAACTGGTAATTTTTTCTTCAGGGAATCCCCCCTTTTTTTTCATTCCCTCGTTTCACATGATGGGATATTCTGGGGAGTATACCTGTTTTTCGGAGAAGAGAGATCATAGTATGTATACTGTTCGCATGCACACGTAACAAAGGTTGCAGGAGACCTCCCGGCGGTTCGCAACACATTTCGAAAATAGGCTATTCCCCCCAATTAACCATTTCCTTTAGATGCCCCACCTTGTATGCGTGTAGATTCATTATCGCTTACAGATCATCCACAGAAATCGCCACATCATAGTCAACACCGATTGTTTCAAAATGCCGTGCCCCGCACTTGATTTTTGCGTTTTCAAAGCCGCGCAGTTGCATCTGGTCTTTTGTGGCCTTTGTCTCGCGTATCATATAAACGATATCGCCGTTTTTTCTTAATATAGCCCAGTCGGGATTATAGCTGCCAATCGGTGTGGGTACCTGAAACCATCCGGGGAGTTTAATGAAGTATTTGACATCTTTTAAAGCATTCAGGCTCTCGGCAAATCGTTTCTCTACGCCGGAATCGTACAGGATATAATCGTAAACCGATTTGGCTGTTGGAACTATGCGTTCTTTGGAAAAGTTCAATTTATGGGCATCATCTCTCAGCCGTGACATTTCATAGGAGATACCTTCAAGCTTTTCATATTTAATACCCTCGATGATCATGTAATTGAGGACAGTTCGTATTTCTTTTACAACGGCATCCATGAATTGCTGCGGGTTTATCCGAAAGTCATCCAGCCGTTTCGATTTTATGAGAATTTCATAGATCGTGCGTCTTGTTAATTCGGTTTTTCCCTGGACATATGTGAGGATATCAGGAACACGGGTAAATCGTGCTACGTAAGAGGTCATCGGTGTTCTTACAAGTGTTGCCGTCACTCCTTTTTGTGTTACATCAATATCGGCCAGGGATGATCGTATCTTCGGCGGTTCGACCTTGTCCATTTTCGATATAGCCGCCGAGGCCTTTCCAATAAGATCCTGCGTGGAGTAGTTAACAGAATAGATGGTCTTTGTGTTGATGGCGTTCCAGAATGTCTCAAACTCAGGATCAAGAAGCACTTTTTCGTTGAGTTTGCCTTTTATTTTCTTGCTGTAGTCCTCTATGTGGTTCTCAATCTGATACTTTTCGACTGTTTTCACTATTTCAAGTTTCACCGGCCGAAAATCTTCATCGACTTCAAAGGTCATATCCTCAACCGCAGCATTAAATTCCTTCTTTATGAAACCATCATCCTCGATAAGATTCTGTTCTCTTATTGTATTCCAAATCTGTTCAGATAACGTTTCATCTATTTCAACTTCCACGTCATCCCGCGTGAACTTAATGCCGATGAAGGCATCCAGTGGAAGTTTCCCAAAGACGACCCCGCAATCCTCTTCAAATTCTTTCTGAAGGGAGGCGGCAAAATCATCGTAGCTTTCATTTGCCACGACAACGAGGTTATTTATATATTCATCACGAACGCGCTCGCCATCTTGATTGACCGGAAGCCGCATACCACGGCCGATTTCCTGCCGTTTCTTTATTGCGGATGTCGAATTGCTGAGTGTGCATATCTGAAACACATTCGGGTTGTCCCACCCTTCACGGAGCGCCGAATGTGAAAAGATGAACTTCAGCGGATTATCAAGACTCAGGAGCCGCTCTTTGTCTCTCATTATGAGACTGTAGGTATCTTCATCTTTTGCCGCTTTTCCGGTTGTATCCGTAAATTTCCCTTTTTCGCCCTTTTTATCTTTTGAAAAATATCCATTATGCACTGAGCCAGCGGGGAGGATATCTTTATTAAAAAGCGTTTTGTAATCCTTGGCAACCGTGGCATATAAGTCCTCAAACCATTCTGCATAAATACCGTTTTCATACCCGCTGTCTGTATAGACACGATAATTAGCAACCCTATCGATGAAAAACAGGGAAAGGACCTTGATTCCCATATCCTTGACCTGCGCTTCCTTTTCGAAGTGTGCCTTGATTGTTTCGCGTATCTGTTCTCTGATAATATCATCCCTGAAACCACCCTGTTCCTCGCCAAGGCCGAGTCGGATTCCGTTGGAGAATTTCACATACTCCATACCCGGTCGCGCATTGATTTCAGTAACAATAAAACCATTCCGGTACATTTCCCGCTCATTAGATTTCATAAACAGGTCATCATCCTGTTTAACTGTGACTTTCGAAGTTTTGGGTCCTTCACCGGATTGTTTCTGGATAGTCAGGTTGGCGGCAAATCTGCCGTTTCTGTTTGTAATCGTATTGACCTTGATGAATGCCGAATTAGCATTATTTTCGGCAAGAACCGGGGCAACGGATATTTTCTTTACCAGGCGCATCTGAAAAGCATCGATCGGGCCAACTTGATAAATAAGGTTATACCTGTCTCTGTGGGTCGCGGAATATCGCAAGGTGCAGAGGGGGTTTAATGAGGCTATCGCTTCCTTTGCTATTGCGCTTTCCATATTCTGCGGTTCGTCCATAATCACGATGGGATTGGTAGCCTGTATGAATTCTATCGGTCTCCGGCCTCCCATTGTATCGCGAAGGTCATGGATAATATTGTTTGCCTTCTTGTTGAAAGAATCAATATTGATGATCATGACCTGCATTTGATTGGCAGCGGCAAACCCGCGAAGCTCGTTCACTCTCTTTGAATCGTATACGAAATGATCAAAGGGGATATTGTTGTAGAGTTCCTGGAAATGTTCCTTCATCATGTCGATTGATTTCAGGACCCCTTCCCGTATGGCCACCGAGGGAACGACGATAATAAACTTCTTGAACCCGTATTTATCATTCAACTCAAAAATGGTGCGCAGATAGACATAGGTCTTGCCGGTCCCGGTTTCCATTTCAACGGCAAAGTTCATCCCTTGTGTTTCAATGTCGGTACGGCGGGCAATGTTGTTTCGCCGTTGGACCTTGTTTAGATTATCAGTAACCTCATTTTCCATCAGTGCAATGTTATTGCCGATTCCGAGGTGAGTGAGGGCCTGAGAAACGTTCATAAAACTTTCTTCAACGGTAAGTTCAAATGAGCCCTTGTTCAACGGCTGGCCGTCGAAAAGATCAACCACGGCCTGTATTCCCTCAAGCTGATACTGCAGCTTCGCGTCAAATTTGAATTTCATCATCACTTACACCGTCCGGAAACTTTCAACGTCAAAGGATTTCATTATCTGCACGGCATTTGTCTTCAACTGGTCATTTCCTTCAAATCCGGAGTCCAGACAGACGACTCGCTGCGGTTCCATCTTTGCGATTGCGCGGATAAGCTCTGTGGTCAGATTTTTCTCCAGGCAGATAAGAAGCGCGCCTTCGGCGACGGAATAAACCTTTTTGCCTTCAAGGGAAAGCGTTTGTATAGGAGTCGTCAGTTCAAAGCCCGATTTGAGAAGAATCTCATAAAGGATATCTTCTTCCTTGCTGTTCGGATCGATATGGTCAATGACAAGTTCGAGTTGTTCATGGATGGGTTTGTCTTCGATATTGCCGTCCCATATCTTGAAGTTGGATTTGTCGAGTTTGAAGACCTTGAAACCGAGATCCTGTTTTGGTTCTCCAAAATCGAGGGTGCCCTCTTTTTCTTTATTGATTTTCTTTATAGCCCGGCGGATGCGTTCCTTGCCGATGTCTGCAATCGTTTTAAACCCGGCTTGATTTGCCTCCACATCGTCTTCGCAACTTTCGGGCAACTGTACCATAACGAATTTTCTATTCTTCTTATCTTCATTGTTTAAATCAAGCACAGCATGAGCAGTGGTTGATGACCCCGCAAAGAAATCAATAATTATATCAGCGTCTTCGAGGCCAATAATTTTAAATAGATTTTTTATTAGCCCAATTGGTTTCGGAAAACTGTAAGAAATCTTTAGTTTTTTTAGATCAGACGTGCCATGACGATTCAGGAACTTATCCCAAAAATCTCTTGGAATATTCCCATGTTCCTGTTTGTCTTTTAAATAACTTTTTGTATATAAATTCCAATTTGCTTTATTACCATGTTCATCAATTAATGGAGATTGGTTTGATTGTTTAAAAACAATTAACTGATTCTTTTCATTGAAACTTTGTAAATTCCATCTCCATACACCATCTCCGCCTTTTGGAGGTTTTGGTGGAAAGGTCTCTCCTGGAGGGACGACTTTTGACCCGTCTGGGCATTCAATGAAATATCTTTGATTTGGTCTTGTTTCTAAAGTCGAAAGGTAAAAAGCGATATCATCCCTATATTTTTCTCCTTTGCGTTTGCCTTCGGCTTCAATTTTATTAAATTGGCTTGGATCAACTTCATCCATAAATGGCTTCGTAAAAGAAATGTTTTTAGCATAACAAAGAAGATAATCTTTACTTGGAGCAAAATAATTGCCTCTAAAACTAGTTGTTTTTGCTACTCTAACAATTATTGAAATAAAGTTTTCTGCTCCGAATATTTCGGAGCATATCTTTTTTAAATTTGTGATCTCATTATCATCAATGCTGATAAAAATGACTCCATCTTCCCTCAATAAATTCTTTGCCAAAAACAATCTAGGATACATCATATTCAGCCACTTGGAATGAAATCTGCCATCGGCCTCCGTATTGGTTGAAAACTTTCTCCCCTCATCGTTCACCTGCCCGGTATAGGCCAGATAGGTCTCCAGCGATTCGGAATATTTGTCGGGATAGATGAATTCATTGCCGGTGTTGTAGGGCGGATCGATATAGATCATCTTGACCTTGCCGTAATAGGACTTTTGCAGCAGTTTGAGTACTTCCAGGTTATCTCCTTCGATAAAGAGGTTCTCCGTTGCGTCAAAATCGATACTCTCTTCTCGGCAGGGTTTCAGCGTGCCGATGCTGGGTTCCTGAATCACTTTGAAACAGTCTCGTTTCCCCGGCCACGTCATGCCGAAACGCTCTTCCCCTTCGTCGATCTCATCGCCCAGGGTCAAACGCAGCTTTTCAAAGTCGATTTTGCCTTCAGTGAGGACCTCCGGAAACAGCTCTTTCAGTTTCGATTTCTGTTCTTCGATGATGCTTTTACTCTTAAGATTGAGTTTTTCGATGTCCGCCATAGTCTTCTCCTACGTTACCTTCCATTGAATGGTAAACAGTTTTTTCACTATCACTTGCTGTTTCAGCTTTTTTTCGATCCTATCTATCAGATCGTCTTTCTGTTTTTCAATCTCTCTTCCGGCGATGTCGTACTCGCGCCATGCTGCATCCCGCTTCTTTTCCAGATCGCGGATCTTTTTTTGTGCCGCCAGTTTATCCGGAAGGTTATGCGCCGTTCGTGCGTATCGTTTGTATTCCTTAATCTGATCATCAAACTCCTTGAGAATCAGTTTCAGAGAAGTCCTTCTGTCTTCTGCCCATTTATCAAGCTTGTCCATCTCTTCTTCGAAACAAACAGCATTTTTGGTTGCAATATCATCTATAATTTCTGCTTGTTTCCTTTTTTGAATATCATCCAGGGTTTTATTATTCAATGAGCGATTAACCGGGTTTTCCTTTTTTACAGGGACGGATAAAAGACGTATACATTGTTCTTCTTCCAGCTCCATACCGTTATCGCATACGCTGGATAGTATCACATAATCTTCCGTTTCAAAGGAGGTGACGGTCAAATTTATAGCAGAAAGCCAACCGGACTTTCCGACAAGCGGTTCCAATATGGATATCCTGGTGGGTGTTCCTGAATAATCAAATACAAGTTCGATTTCCGGAAGTTCTTTTGTCTTGCACCGATCAATAATACGCTGGGCTAATGGATGACCAACTCTATAGACATTGGCATCTTCAATGTTCTTGCCGATCCTATATGGTCCGGGATGTATTTTTTCGTTTGGAAAAGGATTTTTAATCAGGGTAAAGGAGTGTTCCCCTCCGTCAAAACGGGCGTATGAATTGAGATAAAATCGTGTGATCTGCCAGAGCCAGTTCTCGTATTTGTTCAAATACTCATGACTTTCTCTAAGATTAACCCGTAATTTCTCATGAACTTCTTCATCAAAGGTTTCCAAGAGTTTTTGACGTGTGGTTTTCAATCGGTCTTCGATCTGCTCGTCCAGTTCCTCTTGCAACTGATCAAATGCGGACTGAATCTCTTCGGGAGTTCGGCAATTTTGGTATATTTGGGCGATACGCTTTTCAAAATCAACGCCTGATTCAATGCTACCCAAAACCTCGTCACTCGCCCCGAACACACCGCTGAATAATTGGAATTTTTCTGACAGAAGCTCATAGACACGTTTATCAGCCGCATTCTTTTTATTCAGGAAGTTGACGACCACGACGTCATATTTCTGGCCGTACCGGTGACATCTGCCGATCCTCTGCTCGATACGCTGGGGGTTCCATGGAAGGTCATAATTGGCAACCAGTGAGCAGAATTGAAGGTTGAGTCCTTCTGCGGCTGCTTCAGTAGCTATCATAATGATTGCTTCATCTCTGAAATAATCAATGATTGCAGCCCGTTTGTCGGCTGTTTTTGATCCGGTTATACGATCAGTGCCTTGATTTTTTGTGAGCCAGTTTTGGTAGATTTCACGTGATTTTGGATCAGTATTGGTGCCGTTGAATAAGACGACCTTTCCTGCATACTCAGATTTTTCGAGAATTTCCTGTAGGTAGTTCTGTGTGCGACGTGATTCGGTGAATATGAGGGCCTTCTTATTTGCGCCTAACCGCTCTGCCTCTGCAAACCCATTTTTCAGGGCCGTCAGCAGAACCCCGCCTTTTGCATTACGCATGATGGAACGGGCAAGTTTATAAAATTCTCTCAGGTCACGAATTTCTTCTTCAATCTCTTTTATCTCTTTTGTTGTGTATTGTCTTTCTTCTGCATCGGGAGATTCCTCCCCATTTTCTTCCTGATCTTGCCACTCGTCGTCTACTTCTTCATAGGTTTCAAAATCTTCGGAAATGGTTGTTTGTGTTCCCCCCTGCTGATTGTTTCTTGTCAACTCATTTTCCAGTTTATAAGCCAGGCCCTCTAATGTCCCTGCAATGGCAAAGGTTGATGACGCCAGGAGTTTTCTGAGAATCAGGGTCATCAACGATCGCTGACTTGAAGGAAGGGCATAGAGATTATCACGCTGCAGATAGGATGAAACAAGATCATAGAGCTGTTGTTCTTCCAGGGTGGGGAAAAATTCCTGCGTAATGGCCGTCCTGTTTGTGAATTTTATGTATTCAAGGACCTGTCGGCGCAGTGTTCTCTTGCATACAGGTTTGAGTCGTTCTTTAAGATCATAAAAAGTGTCTTCCCCGGTAATCCGCGTAAATTGATTTTTATAGCTCTTGATATCTCCGAAGGTATAATCATCAATAATACTGACCAGGCCGTACAGTTCCAAAAGAGAGTTCTGGAGCGGTGTTGCCGTCAAAAGAATTTTGGGCGCGTGAGCTACAGCCCTTTTGATGGCATTGGCAATCTTGTTTGTCGGTTTATAGACATTTCTCAAACGGTGCGCTTCGTCGATTACCACCAAATCCCAGTCAATTTGAGAGATATAGGACTCCTTCGCCCGCGCAAAATGGTATGAGCAGATTACAATTTCATCCTGAACAAGGGGGTTGAGATTCCCATTCTTTATTTCCTGATTAAAGGAGGGTGTCTCCAGTAGAAGTGAAGGGATAAAGAACTTGTCCAGCAATTCCTGATTCCACTGTTTACGCAGATTAGACGGCACGATAATCAGGATCTTTCTTTTCCGTTCCGCCCATTTCTGGGAAATAACCAAACCCGCTTCAATGGTCTTCCCCAATCCCACCTCATCTGCCAGAATCGCCCCTTTGGAAAGAGGAGAACTGAACGCAAACAAAGCCGCCTCCACCTGATGGGGGTTCAAATCTACCTGTGCATCGAGAAGAGATGAGGCAAGTTTTTCAATGCTATTAGACGAGCTGCGTTTTGTCAGTTCGTAGGCAAAATATTTTGCGTGGTATGGGGTTATGTTGGTGTTTCCTTTCATTTTAACTTTTTGAGAATCAGTTGTTGGTTATGTTTGTCTTACCGCATAATAATAAACCCCGATTCCATTTTAAGGAAACCGGGGTTTAGTTTGATTATCTGTCATTTTCCAGACCTTTCTTGTGTTTAGAAAGAAAAGATCGATTGTTGTTTAGTCCATGTTACCTTATGTTATTCCAGTAACAGCATTTGTATAGTTAACGAAAAGGATTGAAATGTCAAGGAAATTTAGATTATTAACGGATGTTCATTATCTGTGGATACCTTCACATCAATGCAGATAAAAGTATAGCCTCCTTATTTGCGTCAATAGCTTTTGATTTCCGTTTTTAATTTTGAAGACTTTGAATCGGTAATAGTCAATCTTCTCCTGAACCGATCTTGAGGACCCTTAGATGGGTCAACAACCAGCACTCTTGACATTTCCCTTTATCTTCCCTGAACAGTACGGGTTGAAAGCTGCTACGCGAACCTATTCCTCTCAGATGTAAGCGGCAACTGAAAACCGTCTACTGTTGGTCTACTGTCCCCCCGGTAAAAGATGGTAAAATCCGACAGATACAAAATATTACAACGTTTAATATCAATAAGTGACGGACTTATTACTCCGGCAACAATATACGTCAAAGCCGTCATTCCGGCGAAAGCCGGAATCCATAATTGGCCTGGATGCCGGATCAAGTCCGGCATGACATTTGACATGGTTAATTGCCATTGTAATAATATCCTTTAGATATCGACTTTTAATCAATTGGTCAGGAGTTCAAATCTCCTACGGCCCACCAGAAAAGAAAAGGGTCAGTCTAAGTCGACTGGCCCTTTTCTTTTGCATGTCTACTGTCTTATCTGCCCTTAAAAAAATGTGGCCGCGTCTCCCGTTTACCACTGCACCGCTTTATAGACCGTGAGGAGAGCCAAAGCTGAGGTCAGTACGGAAAGGCCGATTTCTAACCAGAAGGGTTTTGCTTTAAGTGAAACCTTACTTCCTACTCTTGCGCCGATCATTGATCCAATAAGCACGCACAAGGTGGGCAGCCATATTATATTGCCGCGGTGCCAGTAGATAACTATAGCGGCGGAAGCTGTAAAAATTGTCACAAATAGTGAAGTGGCGATTGCCTTGTGAATATTAAAATGCATGGCTCTGAGGAGTGGCGGAAAAAGAGCGCCTCCACTCCCACCTCGCATGCCTGTTATCAGGTTTAAACAAAATGAACCGATAATAATGTTTTTTAAACCAGGGGTTATTTTTTTGGAGAATTCCGGAGCAATTCTATCGAGATATATTCCCAGTATCGTCATAATGGAAACGATTACAAAAATAATCGCCAGAGTTAATGTTGGAATCAGACCGGCAAGATATGCACCCATTACCGAGCCCAGTGCACCACCGACAACCATATGCAAGACAATTTTCTTATCTATATTTTTTCTCTGACTAATGGCCCCTACAGTCGACGAAAAGGGGATGACAATGATATTGATTGCGAAAGCGCTCAATAACGGCAGCCCGGCCAGATTAAGCAGGGGTATCCTGATACCGCCTCCGCCAATTCCAAACATTCCACTCATACAACCGGCAAACAGTCCTATAAGAAAGAATATTATAATTTGATCCAGTGCCATAAAAAGCATCCCTGTATTTCCCTAATTCCGACAAGTCGGGACAAAATCTCCATTGATTTCCACCACTCCAGAATGGCTAGAGAGGTAGTCCACAGAGTTGTTGACAAGCATGTTGATACCTTGTTGATAGAACTTGTAAGTGCTTTAGAATCTCCTACTTATACCAGATTGCCCGCAAAACAAGCATCCGGTTATATGCTGTTATATTAAATGGTTATGGCTTACTGCATTGATTCTAACAAGTTAGTGACGGGATGAAAAATAGATATAAACACTATATTAAAAACAGAACGGGGTCCAGGCCATGTTGTGCCGTAATATAGCTCATTTTCTCCAGTTCTTCATGCATCATTTCCAGCATCCCGCTTCTTCGGCTTCAGGGCAAGTATAAGAAGGGAAATAAAGATCAGCACAGCAATATTCAGGCGCCACGCATAGTCATATGAGCCTGTAGAATCGTAAATTATTCCCCCCAGCACGGGACCCATGCTTCCTCCGACGCCAGCGGTGAAGAATATCAGGAACCCGTAAGATGAACCCAGCACATCTCTGCCAAATCTATCGGATAGCAGGACAGGCATCATGGGCGCGAGGGAGCCATATCCGAAGCCGAAGACAAGGGCGTACGCATAAAGCGTTCCTACGGTACTTGTGTTCAACAGAATGTACATCCCCGATGTCATTACAAGATATCCCAACAGGGCTGAGTATTTGGGATCACGGATATGATCGCTGAGCCATCCAAAAAAGAATCTTCCGAATATGCTCGCGAGGCCTATGGCTCCGAGAGAAGAGGCGGCGGCTACCCTGCCTATGTCGTTGTCGATCGCGTAGGAAACCTGGTGCACAAATACCATTGATTGTGCCATAATCGCGCCGCTGAAGCAGCTCACAAGCACCCAGAAACGATAATCTTTGAGAATGGTTGACGGAGAGCTATAAGCCAATACATTGACGTCATATCTCTTTTTAAGCGGCTTTGTCGCTGGTTGATCTCCGTCCGGTAACAGGCCATATGCCTCAGGCCTGGATTTTCCCATAAGCCCCTGTGAAACAAGTACGCCTACAACCAGCACTATAACCCCGAGGAACACGAAGCCACTGCGTAAATGGTAGTTCTTAACTATATAACCCGCCACCGGTGTGAGGGCCAGGGTACCAAGGCCGATTCCTATTGATGCCACACCAATAGCGAGGCCTTTTTTTCTCACAAACCATTTTCCGACAGAGGCGCTGCTTACCACTACGCCTATCCCGGCGGACCCTAAGCCACACAAAACACCATAAGTCAGGTACAGCTGCCCCGGCGTACGGACAAAGCCTGTGGAGATAAAACCGAGCGCGGCGAGGCATGCCCCAATCGTCATTATCCACTTGGGTGCCATCCTGTCGAGCAAGCGACCGCTGACCAGACCGCCAAGCGCGTAAAACAGGAGATTTATTGAGTATCCGATAGATATGGCAGACATCGGCCACTGATAATCCACAAACATCGGATGCACAAACACTCCGAAGCAATATCTGGCGCCGTAACTCACACCCAGCACAAGAAACGCTCCCGTGACAACAACCCAGCCCCAATATATATCTCTCAGCTTCTCAGTAACCATCACACGATAATCCTGATTTTTACAAGTTTATCAAATTGTGATATCTATGCCGTCTAATAACCCGGACTGGACAATATACAACTTATGACACAGACCCAAAAACATCACACCACCTCCAGAAAAACAAGATACAACTACCACCATTCACGGAGAAGAAGCAAGAACACCCATCAAGATACCCGTGCGGAGATGAAACCGCAGGCCGATCCAGTACTGGAGAAGGTGTTTTCCCGCATCGGAAAACCCGATCCTGCGCCATTCAGGCCCGATCCCTTCCAGACAGAAGCACTCAAGGCCATACAGAAGACCGATTGTCTCGTGACAGCTCCTACCGGGGCGGGAAAGACCTGGATTGCCGAAAAAGCAATCCAATCCATCTTTGAGCGTGGCGGCCGCTGCTGGTATGCCTCTCCACTGAAAGCGCTGACCAATTCAAAGCGGACTGAGTTTGTAGCGGCCTTCGGATATGAGAATGTAGGCATTCTTACAGGTGACACAAAGGAGAACTCAGATGCCCCTGTAATAGTGGGTACAACCGAAATCCTGAGGAACAGACTATATGAGGCCATGCACAGTGAAAAAGATCTTGATTGTGACCTCGTCATACTTGACGAGGCTCATTTCCTGGGAGATGAAGACAGGGGCG
>Ga0222626_1000041_pt1 | contig 94508 bp, 82 predicted proteins | sample AntAcemetageno91_FD_179862 | JGI IMG/M metagenome (GOLD analysis project Ga0222626, IMG submission 179862) | Saline water microbial communities from Ace Lake, Antarctica - #91 | ecosystem: Environmental > Aquatic > Non-marine Saline and Alkaline > Saline | place: Antarctica: Ace Lake | collected...
TGCATGGGAAAGTCTCCTTATGGTAATTTTTTTTGCTGAAAATTTACCAAATTATAGAGGCTTTCTCATGCTTAAGCAACTGATTTATTATACTTATTCTTAATTTGTTTTAACACCCTTTATTAGACAGTTCAAGTTAAATAGGACGCAGATTTTCGCAGATATACACAGACAATATTGTTATTTTGTAATTTCAGGGCTACTGACCTGGCGTAAATTCAGATTCAACATATTTTAATGAGCAATCCACGCCTTGAGAGCATATAAAAGATGAACGTCGAACATCGAACATCGAACGTTGAACATCGAATAATGTATTCTACCATTTATAATAAAGACAAAGCGAAGCGCCTTCCACGTTCGACGTTGAACGTTCGATGTTCGATGTTCAAATTGTTGCATCTGAAATTACGACTAAACCTTCATATCACGTTGAAATTATGTATAAAGGTCAGGAGTTCTGAATTTAAGAATCTTGACAATCTGTGTTCACCTGCCCGCTCGTGCCTTGCAATGGCAGGCGGGTCTGTGTCCCAAAAAAGGAAATTCCTATACTATGAACTTAGTTGAAGTAAGTGATGGACGAATTTGGATTATATGTAGTAATTTTTTGAAGGGAGAAAATGTTAGGAATTTTTAATTCTGCTCACCGGTAGAGTAATCCCGCATGAGATTATCCAGCTGTGATAATTGACTGTGGTTCAGTTCATTAAATTGAATACGCGCTTGCCTTATTGAAAAAGTGCTGAAGGGGAGTCTATTATCTAAATATAAATCCGAAATCTTTTTAGAAGGTACATCTTTTAAACAATAACCTATCTTACTAATAAATATATCAACCTTAAACGCTTCGTGTATTTGCTCTCCATCAACGATATAACGGAAGGCAAGCCCCCCTCTACTTATGTTTTTGATTTGACCCAGTTTGGAGGAGTTATTCTTGAGCAAAGCATATACTCCTTCCTGGACCCGGAACCGTTTATGCTTCCTCCGCTCAACCATTTTTTCTTGGGTTATCATCGTACGTCCTTTATTTATTTTTAGCACTTATAATTCTTTGTTCGATATTTTGCAATCTAAAAAAATTGACGTATTGTTTTTTTTAACATATAGAATGATATATATTGTATGTCAAGGATAATATAACACACTATGTGGTAATTAAAACCGGTTTGATTTTTGTTCAACAATCGGTAAAATACTAGAAATTATGGTGTTTAAAAAATGAAATATATGCAATTATTGTCAATATTTTGTTGAAATCCTTTTTTTTGACGCTAAAAATCTTCTTATAAGGCTTACGGCGGATAAATTTATTGTTCCTGCAAATAGTTATCTGCTTAATATCATACTATAAATCATCTTAGATTAAAAATTAAGATTGAAGATTTGGCTTAAATATTGCATAATTATATTTTTTAAAAAAATGCAGTAACCGTATTCGAAATTTTCATGATTTGAAGAATATTGATAAAAGGAGCAATAAATGGGTAACTGTCAATTCTGCGGTTCAGCGCACAACGTTGGATTTATTTCAACCCGTTTTGCGGGCACAGATGGTGTCTCCCTTGAAACAGCCAAATGGGCGACTGTTTTTGAAAGGCAAGGATTTCGATGTTTCTTTTTTGCCGGCGAGCTTGACCGTCCACCCGATTGTTCCTTTCTGTCAGAACAAGCTCATTTTATGCATCCTGATATCAAAGACATCTACAATAATTGCTTTGGGGTTCATATGCGTAGCCGGCAGGTTACGCATAAAATTATGAAACTTAAAAAAAAATTGAAGGATGATCTATACAAATTCATCGAAAAATTTGCCATTGACCTTTTGGTTCCGGAAAATGCATTGACAATTCCGTTAAATATTCCCTTAGGTCTTGCCATTACCGAACTCATATCAGAGACCGGGATGCCCACAATAGCGCACCATCACGATTTTTTCTGGGAACGCCAGCAGTTTTTGACAAATGCGGTATGGGAATACCTGAACATGGCATTTCCCCCTCACCTGCCGTCCATACGGCACGTGACCATAAACTCTTCCGGTGATAATCAATTAAGCCTCAGAACCGGCGTCTCGGCAACGATTATTCCGAATGTCATGAATTTTGAAACCCCCCCGCCCCCGATTGATGATTATGCAAAAGATGTACGGCAATCTCTGGGAATCGCAGATGATGAGCTTTTTATCCTCCAGCCGACCCGTGTGGTAAAGCGTAAAGGGATTGAGCATGCAATAGAATTAGTCCACAGGCTGGGGAAAAAGGCCAAGCTTATTATTTCGCATGCTTCCGGTGACGAGGGATACGATTATGAACAAAGAATCATGGAATATTCTAAACTTATGAATGTCAACACTGTTTTTGTGTCAGATATTATTGATGAACGCAGGGGGAGGACTATAACCGGAAAGAAAATTTACACCCTTGATGACATTTATCCACATGCCGATCTTGTCACGTATCCGTCAACTTTTGAAGGGTTTGGGAATGCCTTTCTCGAAGCCGTATACTTTCGTAAACCCATAGTTGTAAACAAATATTCAATTTATACATTTGATATCGAGCCAAAAGGGTTTCTTGCCATAGAAATAGACGGCTATGTCACGGAGGAAGCCGTTCGCAAGGCAAGAGAGGTTCTTGAAAATCAGGAACTTTGCCATAACATGGTCGAGACAAACTACGAAATTGCAAAACGCCATTACTCTTACTCGGTTTTGCAGCAAAGACTTAAAAATCTTATTTATGACTGTGTTGCCTGCAATCCGGAGAATATGAAAAAATAATTTTGTGGTAACATTTCACAGCATCCCTTTGGGAGCAACATCTCAAAAAGTTCTGGTGTATTAAATGACCCAAATATATCCGATCGGCGGTGGAAAGGGAGGTGTTGGAAAAAGCTTTATCACGGCAAATCTTGGAGCACTGTTGGCCAAATGGGGCAAAAAAGTCGTACTGATTGATTTGGATCTTGGCGGTTCAAACCTTCATACCTTGTTGGGAATTAACCACCAGAAAGGCGGTATAAACCGCTTTTTAGATAAGACAGTGAAAAACCTTGAGGATACGGCTGTCTCCACATTTATACAGAATCTATTTTTTATTGGTTCTTCGCTGTGTTCCATGGAAGTTGCAAATCTTCTGCACGCACATAAACTAAAAATAATAAACGCGATACAAAAGCTCTCTTTTGATTACATTCTGCTCGACCTTGGGACCGGAACAAATTTTAACACTCTCGATTTTTTCTTGACCTCCAATCAGGGGATTTTTATATGTACACCCGAACCCACGGCAATTGAAAATTCTTTTCGGTTTATTAAGGCTGTCTATTTAAGGAAATTGAAACAGACTGTTAAACGGCACTCCTTTAACTCTGCGGTAAAAAAAGTGACTATCCCCCCAAATCCCGAAGCAATGACCTCGCCGGATATCATAGAAATTGTGCTAAAACATGATCCTGATCGTGAAAAATTATTGAGAAACCGTTTAAGCGAATTTAAATTCAATTTTATTTTAAATCAATTTCGCAAAAATTTAGATGCGACCATGGGAGATAAAATAAAAGACTTATGCAATAGGCATTTTTATTCTAATTTTCAGTTTCTTGGAAATGTCGGTTATGATGTGCGAATTCATGATTCAGTTCTTTCAAAAAAAATTTTTGTCCATAGATTCCCTTATACACCACCGGCCATGGATATAAAAAAAATTGCGGAAAAGATAATCAACGACAGACCATCGGATCACTGACAGGGAAAATTTCATGAAAAACCTTGACGGATTAACTTATTACGAAATTTTAAAAATTCCGGCAAATTCACCCTCTTTTGAAATCAAGCGCGCTTACAAAGATGTGCTGTCAATGTATAACGAGGATTCCCTAGTTACCTATTCTTTGTTTTCAAATGAGGAAAGAGATAAGATTCTTAAAACAATTAAAGAGGCTTTTTTAACGCTGATAGATGAAAACAAAAGGACCGCATACGATACTATTCTTCTGGATTCCGGACAAATTAAAGTGTCAATTACATCCATAGAAAATCAAGAAAAACCGCCCCGCACTCATACATATAATGTGACAGACAATGACAATTCTGCTGAAAGGGTTAAGAAGAAATTGAGAAAAAAGGAACTCGAAACCCTTTGCAATGAAATTTTTTCTAACGATTTGATTTCAGGTGATGATTTAAAAAAGTTGAGAAAAACAGCAGGAATTGAACTGTCTGAAATTAATGCCGTTACTAAAATCAGTGTTTCGGTTTTAAAGTCCATGGAAGAAAATCGGATCGAGGGTCTTCCTCCCGGCCTTTATTTAAATAATTTTTTAAGACTCTATGCGGAAACGCTTCAAATAGATCCACAGAAAATCATTGACGGTTATTTGAAACATATCTCTTCTGCTCAAAAATAATGCCTGCCTACATGGCTGCCGTGTAATTCGGACCTACGATCAAAAGGTTGTTAGATATGGTAGACTGAATTTTTTCCATTTTGCTCCCAAAAACAAAAGTTTTTAAAGGATGGTGACCATATGCACCCAGAACAACGAGGGCGTTATGAGGGACATCATAGAGGTTTTCTTCAAGGGTCCTGTTTTTTAAAAAATGCCAATTATTCACATAACGGCTCATTTCCTTTTCAAGACCTTCATCCGTGATAAGCTTTTCATATGACTCCTGTGATTTTTTTTCTACCAGGGTAAAAACGTCCAGAGGCATACCGGAAATTCTGCATAACCGAAATCCCAGTTTTAGGGCATTGAACGCATTGACCGAACCGCCAAAAAACACGGCAATACTTTCCCACTCTTTATAAACCGGGCTGGTGATAAGAACCGGAAATTGTGCGGACTTAACGATGCGTCTGACCCGTCCCCCTATGTAACCCAGGCCGATTTTCGAAGACAATTCGCTGATGCTGCGAGGGCAGCTCATGTAGTCGAAATTCGTATGGATATCCGGCAGGGTTGAGGCGGTATAATGTTTTGGATCTAAAAACCCGGGTTCCACGCCTGCTTGTTCCAACAGTTCCGTGGCGTGTTCCAAGGCGGTGTCCGGAGACATAAGATACGACTTGTCAAGGTCAATCTGAACTACATCGTTTTCAAAATACATTAAAAATTTAGTAGACTTTGGGATGTAAATAACCGGGGAGACTTCTACCTGCTTGGAAAAATACATCGATTGGAGCAGCGTTTCCCTGCCCAGAGGACTGTTTCGAAAAATATGGAGGAGTTGGTGATTCATTTGACTCTCCTTTGTATAATCTTCTTTGGGTATAAATCAAGACTGTTGTTTGCTGAGATTGCCACGGCTATTTGGTTTTCAGGTGTCAGGCGTTAGCTCTTCAAGTTTCTCGGCCCTGACACCTGAAACCTGACACCTAAAAAAAGGGCTTCGGAGCCACGGTTTGTCGATAGACAAGGATCAGCGTTTACCAACGGCCTTGATTTACACCCATCTTTTTTTTTTCAAATCGACTGACACGTCTGAACCATAAGCTCTTTGCGATATTGATCCAGCAGACTCCCTTTTGAGATCAGACCGATGAACCTGTTGTTTACGACAACCGGCATTGAAAATAGATGATTCGCATCCATTTTGCGAATAACATCAGCCAAATCGTCGTCAGGATTGACCACTTCAACCGCGGTGTTCATGATTTGACCTAAAAATACGGTATCATACATGACCGGATTAAAGAGATACTGCCGGATATCGTCCAAATGAATGATTCCCATAAAATGACCGGTCTCTTCATCTTCCACCGGGAAATAATTTCGATGAGATTTTTTGACGATCTTGATAAAATCTCGCAGCAGCATGTTTTGTGTAACGGCAATGCAGTCCTTTTCTATAAGTTCCGAAACATTAAGATCGGACAACACCCGCGCATCAGTGCCGGGTCTTAAAAGGTGTCCATACTCAACAAGATCTTTCATATAATAAGCCGCCGGTTCCATATAATGGCAAACACTTGTCGTAACGGCAGAAACAATAATCAGCGGCAGGATAACTTCATATCCTCCGGTAATCTCAACAATAAGAAAGATTCCGGTAAGCGGCGCCTGGAGCATCCCGCTGATAAGACCCGCCATTCCCAGCAAAGCAAAGCATCCCTGGTTTACCCATGTTATAGAAGGCCATAATAAAACAAGAGCGTGGTGATACGTCAATCCTGCAAGACATCCGATGACCAGACAAGGCGCAAATATTCCGCCGGACCCGCCCCACCCCAGGGTCAAAGCGGTGGCAACAATCTTTGCGATAGTAGCCAGCCCCACAATGATAAGCCCCTGTGAAAAAGCACCTTCGATGGTGGTTTGAACCACATGGTACCCTTTCCCCAGAACCTCCGGAAGGAACAGACCGATCAGACCCACCGCGCAACCGCCGATGGCTGCCCGTATCCATAAGGGGGCCGGCACTTTCTTTGCTATTTTATCCATGGATCTGAGCAGCCGGGTGAGCAGAATAGAAGCGGCAGCCGTCAATATTGCCAATCCAACGCAGGCAAGAATGTCCATCTGGTGAATATTGAATATTCGGTGGCTGAAAGGAATCTGGTTTCCCTGAAGGATTCGGCTGATTTCAGTACCCGCTACCGATGCAATGGCAATGGGAACAATATTTACGGATTTCCATTCTCCGATGATCACTTCAATGGCGAATACCATTCCGGCAATGGGCGCATTGAAGATGGAAGATATTGCGCCGGCCGCTCCACAACCGACAAGGGTTACTCGCTGACGGTCATTTAAGGAAAAATATTTCGCGATATTGGACCCGATCGCCGCACCGCTGATAACAACCGGGGCTTCGGGACCTGCCGAGCCTCCGCTGCCAATGGTAAGCGCGCTGGATATGAGCCTGGAAAAGCTTGAGCGGAACCTGAGCAGGCCGCCGTAACGCGATACACTGTAAATGACCTCCGGCACACCGTGTCCGGCCCCTTCTTTAACGACTTTTTCCAGAAACAGGGAAGAGAGCGCAGCGCCTGTCGCCGGCAGCACAAAGACCCACCAGTAATGGCGTAAATGATGAAACCAATTGAACATGGCCATTAGTGCTCGGTTAAGAATCACGGAGGCCAGGCCGCTACAACTGCCCACAATAATAGCCGCCAAAATGAGCAACAGACGATCGTCTAAACGAAAAATTCTCCAGTTTGCAGGGTAGCGCCACGATTGAAAAATGCGCATATTGCCAATACCTAAGTTTCTGCTCGATCGAGTTGTTTTTCGAAATCAGCTATTTTTGCAAAAAACGATGTTTCATCAGGGGATGTTTTTAAAAATTCCACAAATGAATTGTCGCGAATACAAAAAGAAAACCGTGAAAGAAGATGGAGATGAATTTTAATAGACTGGCTTAGAAGAATAAACAGAACAAACACCGGCCGGTCATCCACTGCACCAAAGTCTACGGGTTTTTCAAGAAAGCATGTGCTTATTATCGGGCTATTCATAACGTCTGACAGCGGTTCTCGGGGATGAGGAATGGCAACCCCTTTGCCGATGCCGGTTGATGTAAGGTGTTCTCTTTCGAGCAGGAGTCGATAAAGTTCTTTTTTTGAGGTTTTGGATAAAACAGGCATATGTTCAACAGCGGATTTCAACGCCGTTTCCATGTCATCCCCTTTAAGATCGTGCAACACCCCGCCACGCTTCATTGCGTAAAGGAGATTTTCGGGTCTTTCTTCATACCCCCGAGATTTAAGTTTTTCGGGCATTGAAAACGGCAGTCTATACATTTTAGCCCATTTTTTCAGAGCAGATTCGTTAAATAGATAGCCGTTGCCGGTTTTTTGTATGGGGATTCTTCCCTGGCGTATCCAGCGTTCTATGGTACGCACATGAAGATTGAGGCACTGTGCGACCTCATGTATTGTCATTTTCATACAGGTATTATGCGATAAAAAAATTGATTTTTACATCCCTGACTCTAGCCAAATTTTTAGTATTAGCTTTAATAAGCTTTGAAATCAAGAAGTTTATTTGGCGGGTTATTGGATTCCCCCTGATTCTATTCGCGATTTATTTATTATGGTAATGTCTCTTTTCGGGTAGGGTATCTCAATTCCGTTTTTATCAAAAACCCCCTTGATTTTGTCGGTGATACTGGAAATCGTATCCATACGCTTTCGGGCATCATCAATCCATACCCGTAGCTGAAGATCTACCGAAGATTCTCCAAAATTTCTCACAACCACTTTGGGCGGGGGGACTTTTGAAACCCAGGCCAGTGATCCTGCGACACCGACGATTAACTCCTTTGCTTTTTCAATATTCGCATCATATGACACCCCGATATTAATCCGGACTCTGATCTTTGTTGAGATAATCGTGTAGTTGACGATATCCCGTTTCATGATTTCATTGTTGGGAATAATGATCACAATATTGTCGGTCGTCTTGATCTTGGTGGCGCGCAGGCCGATACCGATAACATCTCCCCAGGTCGCACTTCCGGCGGGAGCACTCCACACTTCGATACGGTCGCCGATTTCAAACGGCCGATCGATAATGAGCAACACCCCGGCGATAAGGTTGGACAAGGTATCCTTGGCCGCAAAGCCGATGGCAATACCGGCCACGCCGGCGCCGGCAATAAAGGGCATGACATTCATTCCCAGAATATCTAATGCAAGGATAGCAGCGGTCGCATAAATAATCGCACCTGAAAATTTATTGAGAAGATCGAAAATAATATCATCCACTTTGGTTTTTGTTTTATTTACTAAATTTTTCTCAAAATAGGTCAATACAATTAACAGACTATCTTTTGCCGGAGTTGCCAGGAGTATAATCATGAATGCTTGAAAGATTTTTTCCAAAATAATGATATTAAAAAGTCTGATGAGATACGTGCCGGTTGCAAGCACCAGACCATAAAGAAGCGCCCTTCGGATAACAGCAAAGATTTGAATATTAATTTTTATAAATTCGGCCTTTTTTGTTTTTTTCTCAAAAGAGGCAAGGACGCGTTTTAGAACAAACCAAATAAGATATGTGCCCGCTACCACGGCCAGAGCCTTAAACAGGATATGAAAATACGTCGCATGGATACCGAGTTTTGCCGATAACTTATCGAGAAAAGAAAAAAGGTTCTTCATAAACACCTCCATATTGACGATTTCGTAAAAAATCCAGGAATAATTTTTCTCTAACTACTTCCTTTTCAGCTGTCCGACCCATTTTTTTTCTTCATGAAACAATCCGGATAAATTCGGATTCCATTTCTTTCCTGCCGGTCTTTATGGCCTGAACCGCCCGGCTGAAGTGGTCCTGCACAGATTTGGGCTTTTGGCGAAGATTCGCCTTCTGGGTGGGGCACAAATACCAGGTGCAGACCCAGGGTCTGGCAATCCGTGGCAACATACAGCCTCTGGGACCCCAGTAACGGCAGGTCTCCTTTAAATCCGCCAGGAGTTGGGCAGGGGGAATCTCATGACCATTAAGATGAAGGAAGAGCAAATCCTTAAAATCAATCCAGACCGTGGCCGTCAGACAGCAGTGATCCGGACACCAGGGACATGTAACCGCGCACAGGTCGTCCAGAAGCAAAAAAATAGATTCCAGCCCAACCTGTATATCCCGGGCCAAAACCACGGCCCGGTTCATATTAGGACCATGACGCCGGATAAGGTACTCTAAATTCCGATTTGCGGTTTTCCATGTGTCCGTGGCTCCCCACAACGGTTCAATTCTGTAAAAATCACTCCCCATAAGTTCATTCACTGTAAACCTTGCCAAAAGCCCAAATCCAAAGATCTACCAAACCCTGAAACAGTTTTATAGCCGCCTTAATATCTTATATATCTTATTTTTAATACCATATTTTTTTATTTTCCATAAAAAAGAACTTGAAAGCTGTTTTGCATTATGGTAGGCACCATCCTTGGTTTTTCACGCCCACCTTATATTATAAAGATATTGAAAGGATTTTGCTGAAATGACTCCAAAAAAAGAACTGCAATTGGCTTACGGCCTTATTATTATTCTATTTTTAGTGGGTGTTATAAGCTATGCAGCTTTTCCTGCCAAAACCCCGGATCAACCCATTAGAATAATGTACAAGGGCGTTGCGGGAAAGGTTCTATTTGACCACAAAACGCATACCGCAGAAGCAGGGTATGGTCTTTCCTGTAGTGACTGTCATCATCATCCCGAAGATGAGGAAACATCACTTCGGGCCTGCGGCGACTGTCATCAAACCCCGCCGGAAGGTCAAAAATTCCCTGCATCCTGTACGGAATGTCATGAGGCAGATGAAATCGAAGATACAGAAGTCATAAAAAGAACTGATGCGTTTCATTCCCAATGCGAGGACTGTCATCGGGAAAGTGGCGCCGGACCCGAAGAAAACAGATGTAGTTGGTGTCATGTCTCATAAGCTGTTCGCCATATCATTACCGGCCATGGCTTTATTGTGCCCTATTACCTTTATACCGAAAAACAATATAGGTTAACCCATGATAAAAAGACCCTTTATCAGTTTGGCAAAACCCAGGATAGAATATGAAGCTCTGGACGTTACCTTGCCGGAACCCAAAGAAATTCCAACTCCCAAAAAGGTTACGCTCTTATTAAATGAGCCTTATGAACCTGTTGGCAATAAAAACGCTGTGTTATTAAAAAAGGATGATTCGGTTAAAACCGGTCAGAAGCTTTCTCTTTATGACGGCAGTGATGCCTATGTCATTTCCAGCGTTACCGGAACCATATCTTCCATATCTTCCTTTTTGGGAGAATTTGGCCGTTCTTATACCGCCATTGCCATAGATGTTGCTGAAGATGAAGAGATGGACGAACAATTCAAAGCCCTGTGCGTGGAACCCACCATGGATATTGCCAAAGATTATTTGTCGTTTATTCCCGGTAATCCACCGGCAAGTCTTTTTTCCAATGGCAGCACATCACCATCCATAGATACCATCGTTATTTGCGGAATTGATAGTGATTTATTAATTACCGCCAATCAGCATGCCCTGATGTCCGATGAAAAAGCAATCCAAAAGGGAGTTCGTATTTTAAAACAACTCACCGGAATTGAAAACATTATCATGGCCGCCCCTGAGCATCTGATGCAGAACGCCGGTGTAAGTGGCGCCCAGGTAAGCGTTGTGGATGCAGAATATCCAGCGACACTTCCGCGCATGATCATGCAAAACGTCCTTGGAAAAGTAGTGCCTGCCGGAAAAAGCTGTGAAGATATGGGCGTATGCTTTGTCAGTGCCGAGGCGGTAGCCTCCATGGGCACGGCGTTTGACCAGGGTCACATACCGCTTTTCAAAAAGTTCAACCTTATCAAAAAAGACGGAAACTCGGTAATGATATCAGCCCGGATCGGAACACCGGTCCATGAAATTTTTTCCGCCTGCGATGTTACCGTAAATGAAAAAGATCGTATTATCTTCGGCGGGCCCATGACCGGTTCTTCTATTTACTCGGAGCATCACCCCATTCAACCCGATACCGATGCCGTCATGATTCAGGACGGTGAAAACCTGGCACTGGTTTCAGACTACCCGTGCATTAATTGCGGAGAATGTATTCGCATCTGTCCGGCAAAAATCCCGGTGAACATGCTGGTGCGATTTTTAGAAGCCGGGCAATATGAACAAGCCGCAGAAGAATACGATCTTTATTCCTGCGTTGAATGCGGTCTTTGCAGCTTTGTCTGCGTATCGAGAATGCCGATCTTGCATTATATAAAGTTGGCGAAGTATGAACTTGGCCGGATCAGTACAGCGGAGGCAACAAATGCTTAATCAGAAAAAATTTACCGTTTCACACGCTCCTTTCTGGCATGATGGGAGCACAATAACCGCTCGGAATTATAATATGATCCTTGCTGCGCTGCCTGCAGTGCTGTTTGGTTTTATAAGCTTCGGCATGCCTGCGGTGGGTGTGGTTTCACTCTCTATTTCCTCTGCCATTGTCTGGGAACTGCTGTTTAATAAAATATCAAAGCGAACGATCAGCATCGGAGACGGTAATGCAGCCTTTATCGGCATTGTGTTCGGCATGCTTTTGCCGGCAACATCTCCATGGTGGCTTGTTATAACCGGCACCTTTGTTGCGGTGGTGATCGGCAAACAGATCTTCGGGGGCATTGGCGGAAATCCCTTTAACCCGGTCCTAATTGGACTGGCCATACTGATGGTGTCCTGGAAAGATTTTTTTGATTTTAATGAAGCTCTGGTCAATTATGACCTGGGTTTTGCCATGGCATATCCCCTGGCATCCCTAAAACATTTCGGTGTATCCGCCATATCCGATTTCAGTCCGGCCGACCTTCTAATGGGTCAGCAGTCAGGAGGCATCGGAGCAACCTTTGGACTGGGCCTTATCATTGGCGGAATCTATCTGATCATCAGAGGGTTCATCCGATGGGAGATATCGGTATCATTTCTGGCCGGTGTGGTTATCACCGCTCTGTTTTTCAATATTTCCGATCCCGCCCGTTACGCAGGACCTGTTTTTCACCTTTTAACGGGTTATACACTGATCGGAGCATTTTTTCTGGCCACGGAAGACTCCTCTTCACCGGTCAACTTCATTCCCATGCTTATTTATGGCGCCGGCGCCGGGATAATGACGGTGCTCATAAGAAATATCGGCGCCTATATTGATGGCGTAGTATTTGCCATCCTGCTGATGAATCTTGTAAATCCACTTTTGGACAAAATCAGGCCCAAAGCGCTTGGAAAGGTTGTTTAACATGCGTGAATTGATAAAAATGGTTGTCGTCCTTACCGTTTTGGCCGCATTCTCCGGCGGCTTGCTTGCCGGTCTCCGGAATGGAACGGCCGCTCAGATCGAAAAACAACAGCTTGAATTTGTAAAAGGACCGGCCATCAAAAAGATTCTTGAAGGCGCGTCCAATGATCCTATTGCCGACCGGGTTAAAATATTAGACGGCGACGTTGAAAGAAGTTTCTTCGTGGGAAAATTTGACGGCAAGGTTGATACAGTTGCATTTGAGAGTTTCGGAAAAGGGTACGGAGGTGATATCGGCCTGATGGTGGCTGTCAAATTGGACACTGACAAGATTGTCGGCGTAGAGGTTACGACCCACAGCGAAACCCCCGGGCTGGGAGCAATGGCAAAAGATGATCCGGGTTTTTCCGCTCAATTTAAAGGCTTTTCCATCACTGAGCCCGTAAAAGTCACGAATGACGATGGCAAGGTGAATGCAATCAGTGGCGCTACGATCACTTCCCGGGCGGTTTGTAAGGCCGCGACCGATGCCGGCAATGTGTATCAAAAGCTGAAGCCCCAGCTTTCTGAAAAAATAAAGGAATTTAACAAATAGGGAGATCAAGATGGCTAAAACTATCACTCAGGAATTTACCAAAGGACTGTGGGCGGAAATAGCACCGTTTCGGCTTGTGCTGGGTCTGTGCCCGGTGCTGGGTGTCACCACAACCATGGAAAACGGAATCGGAATGGGGATTGCCACAACATTTGTCCTGTTATGCTCCAATATTCTGGTTTCGGCATTGAGGAACATCATTCCTCAAAAGGTAAGAATCGCCTGTTTTATCGTCATTATTGCAACATTTGTCATTGTGGTGGAACTTGTAATGCAGGCCTATGCCTATCCCCTGTTTCTCAAATTGGGCCTGTTTATACCGCTGATTGTTGTTAACTGTATTGTTCTGGGACGCGCCGAAGCATTTGCATACAAAAACGGTCTGTTATTTTCAATGGCCGACGGCCTGGGTATCGGCATTGGCTTCACACTTTCCCTGGCTGCGCTTGGAGGTGTTCGGGAAGTTCTGGGGACCGGCACTTTCTACGGAGCATCGGTATTCGGACCTTCATTTCAGCCGTTTGAATTCATGATCCAGGCACCGGGTGCATTTGTCTGTCTCGGGCTGATGCTTTGCATTATGAACCTGTTTGAGAAATAAAGAGGAGAAGATAAATGAATGAGCTGGGCTATTTCTCAATAATTGTCAGCACCATTTTTGTTAACAACATTCTGCTGGCCAAGTTTCTGGGCAACTGCCCGTTTCTCGGCACATCAAAGAAAATGGAAACCGCTGTGGGTATGGCCATGGCAGTCGTGTTTGTCCTGGTGATGGCAGGAGCCATTACATGGGTGATCTACTACCTTTTTTTGCTGCCGTTTGATCTGGTATATCTCAGAACCATCGCATTTATCCTGGTCATTGCATCCCTTGTTCAGTTTGTTGAGTTGTTTCTGAAAAAAAGCATTCCCGCCCTGTATGCCGGACTCGGCATCTTCTTGCCGCTGATTACGACAAACTGTGCGGTGCTGGGCGCTTGTGTCATAAACATCGATGAAGAGTTAGGCTTTTTGAAGTCACTTGTTGCATCGTTTGGGTTTGCCGTGGGTTTCGGTGTTGCGCTGATTCTTTTTGCAGGTGTCCGTGAACGTATTACTTTAGCCAGGGTCCCAAAGCCGCTCCAGGATACGTCCATCGGACTGATCACCGCCGGAATAATTGCGCTTGCATTTTTCTCTTTTAAAGGGATGGTGTAATGATTGAAGATTGAAGATTGAAGATTTTATTGTCGGAGCATCTATTAGAAAAAATAGAATTCCATAAATTTTCAATATTAAATAGTCAATCGTCAATATGTAAATAAGGAGGTCATTGTGTTAACAGCTCTTTTGTTTATGTTGGGCCTGGGGGCAGCATGCGGAATCATGCTGAGTGTTGCCTCAAAAGTTTTTTATGTGTATGAGGACCCCCGAATTGCCGAGGTAGAAGCATTTACGGCCGCCGCAAACTGCGGGGGTTGTGGATATACCGGATGCTCCGCCGCGGCCGTTGCCGTGGTTGCCGGTGAAGCACCCCCCAGTGTCTGTATCCTTGCCGACGCTGAAGCTGCGGCTAATATCGCCGCCATCATGGGCGTGGATCCGGGTACGGCAGAGCCCTTACTTTCCTACAACACCTGTACGGGCGGTAATCGCGCCCCCGATAAATATTATTATATGGGGATTAACAGCTGTCAGGCCCTTGCCACCTTGTATGGGGGCAAACGCGAATGTCCGGTAGGATGTCTGGGGTTGGGCGACTGTGTCAGGGCCTGTGCTTTTGATGCCCTTAAGATGGGGTCTCATGGATATCCGGTTGTGGATGAAATGAAATGCGTGGGATGCGGTGCATGTGAAAAAGTCTGCCCCAAGGATATCATGGAAATCAAAACCATGTCCCAGAAACTGCTCCATCTCAACCAGTATGACGATCGCATTGCCCCATGCCAGCAGACCTGTCCGGCTGAAATTGATATTCCCAGATATATTTTTCAAATCAAGAACGGGGATTACGAAGGCGCGGTAAACACAATCAGGGAACGAAATCCGTTGTTGTTATCCTGCGGCAGGGTCTGTCCCCATCCCTGTGAAGATAAGTGCCGCAGAGGCATTGAAGACGAACCGGTTTCCATCAATCAGTTGAAACGGTTTGTTGCCGATTATGAAATGAATTCAGGACGTCGTCTTCCCGTATCCGTGGCCCCTTCCACCGGTAAAAAAGCGGCGGTCATCGGTGGCGGTCCTGCCGGATTAAGCTGTGCTTTTTTTCTCCGCCGTTTGGGCCATGATGTTACCATCTTTGACGCCATGCCTAAACTCGGGGGTATGATTCGGTATGGAATTCCCGAATATCGACTCCCCAAAGAAGTGCTGGCATGGGAAACCGATGGGATTTTAAACGTAGGAATTGAACACAAGCCAAACATAATGCTGGGCCGTGATTTTGACATCGGATCACTTATGGCTGCCGGATATGACGCTGTTTTCTTGGGCATCGGTGCCTGGAAAGACTACACCTTGGGGGTTGAAGGTGAAAATCTTGGCGGTTGTTATACCGGAATTAATTTTCTGACAAATTTTGCTTTATGGCAACAGGAAGACGGTGCCAAAGATCGTCAGCCGTTTGTCGGCAACAAGTGCGTGGTGATCGGCGGCGGGAATACGGCCATCGACTGTGTTCGGACCCTGATTCGTCTGGGCGCTGAAGAAGTATCGATTGTTTATCGCCGGACCCGGAAAGAGATGCCGGCCAATGAGGTTGAAATCGTCGCCTCCGAACATGAAGGCGTGAAATTTACTTTTCTGGCTGCGCCGACCCGCGTGATCGGAGATGAGGAAGGCAATGTTACCGGTCTTGAATATCTAAAGATGGAGCTTGGTGAGCCCGATGCCAGCGGCAGACGCCGTCCGGTACCCATTGAAGGTTCGGAGACCGTCATGGATATCGATATGCTGATTACCGCCATCGGGCAGGGTCCGGATGTTTTTTTCAAAGATGAAAGCAAACGTCTGGATGAGGATTTAAATATTACCCGCTGGAATACCATTGACTCCGAAGATCCGGTGGCCCTGCAGTCCAGCATCCCTTATATTTTTACCGGCGGAGATTCCGCAACCGGTGCTGCCCTGGTTGTCTCTGCGATCGGCGCTGGCCGACGAGCAGCCCGCTCGATTCATTTGTACATTACCGGCGAAGAAATAACGCCGCCGGATAAAACCTTGTTTACGAATAATATACCGGTGTCAATTTTTGAATCGGTTCCAGGAATAGAAAAATCTGCAAGAACAGAGATGCCGGAACTTCCGGTGGAGGATCGGATTAAATCTTTTGTTGAAGCTGACCTTGTTATCAGCGAGGAAGAAGCCCGGTATGAATCGAACCGCTGCCTGCAATGTTGCCTGACCTGCTATAACAAGGACGTGGCCTGAAGCTCATATAGTATCAAAACATAAACAGAGCGCAAAACGCAATCTTGGTTTTGCGCTTTTTTTTTTGGATTTCACCAGCACCTCACCTTTCCGGTATCCACATGAACGAAATCGGACCCGGGATAATACCCTACGCCGCCGGCTTGCATCTTCATACAGATATTGCTTAACCTTTTGGTATCATAGTCCGGAATCCGGATATCGGCGGCCTTTCCTCGCATATGCAGACTATTCTTTGCAACGGCCCCGGTTTTTCTACGAAGCATGGCATTTGTTTCAGGAGAGCGGTATCCGGAAATGATATGAAATTGAACGCCATGACCGATGGTCTTAGAAATGATATGGAGAAAATCCATAAGATCTTTATGGATAGGTTTAATTTTTCCTGAATAATGATCACGAAAAATATAATTGATTTTTCTTAAGGCACTGGGTTGGTACCGGCCTCGGGTGTAATAGCAGACCTCAAGTGTTTCATCGGTATGAGTATTATACAAAGAGAGCCTGCGTTTCGGAGCCAAAAAGCGATCGATTGACGCAACAGCCGACATGGGGAAAAGGCCGCTCACAGCTGCTTGTGCCCCGATTTTTAAAAAACTGCGACGGTTACAATACATATTTTTATTTTCAACTTTTTATCGAATATGAGTTGCGCCTGTCCGGATAAGTCGGAAAAGTGCCTAAAATTTGGCCATTTATTATCAAAAAAATGGGTCATCCGTCAACCTATAAATCCCAAACCAGTAAGGTAAACATATTTGATTTCGCTACAGCGGAGCGACGGCGTGTTTCTCTTGGAAACCGACTGACTGTTTGAAGGGCTGTAGCACGCGTTAGCCCGAGTCGAATGAAATTATTACTCGAAAAATCAATGGGATAATTTAGCAACGAATTGTTCTTAACACCTCCGGCGAGGCTCGGGCTTACGGGTGCTTAAGCACAAGTTTCAGTCGGTTGGAAAGAAAAATACGCTGTCGTGGAGCGTTGTCCCTGTATTGGGATTCAAATGCCTTTGCCCTGGTAAGTGCCGTCATATGTCTTGACACCTGGAATTAGGGTGCATAAAATAACAAAATAATCCTTGCATTTTCTTTTGGATAAAGGAGGTATGCCATGAAGAAAGTATTAAAATGGGGAAGTATCGTAATTGCAAGCCTGGTGGTGATCATCATTGCAGCTATTTTGATCATTCCCAGGGTTGTGGATGTTCAAAAATACAAACCTGAACTCGAGAAAAGAATTGCCCAGGCTTCCGGACGTCCCTTTTCCGTGAGTGATGATCTTCGTCTTTCCGTTTTTCCTTGGGCCGGCATCTCGTTCTCTAATCTTCAGTTGGGCAATGTTAAGGGATTTAAAGAAAAAGATTTTCTAAAGGTTAAATCCTTTGAAGCCAGAATCAAACTCCTCCCCTTGTTATTTAAAGATATCCAAGTTAAAAAGTTCATCTTAAATGAACCCCGCATGGTTTTGATAAAAAATAAAGACGGCAGTGTAAACTGGGAGCTGCCCCAAAAAACCGGCCGACCAAAAAAGGACGAAAAAATACCGGCCGGAAAAATTTCCGAGACATCTCTTCCCATTAGTGCGCTACGGGTTGAAGATTTTTCCATAAAAAATGGGGAGGTTTTGTGGATTGACCATACCTCGGGTACGCGTAAACAAGTATCAAATATCAATCTAAACCTACAAGAGGTATCGCTGGATCGCCCCGTGCAGCTTAAATTTTCTGCGGTTCTGGACGGGCAACCGGTGTCTATTCAAGGATCTGTAGGACCGCTGGGCAAACTCCAACAGGGATCCGTTCCTATAGATTTATCGTTATCGGCTCTAAATGAGTTAACCATGCGGATCAAGGGAGCCCTGAAAAATCCGGCGGTTAGCCCCGGCGTTGAGCTGGACCTAAATGTTGCTGAATTTTCACCTCGAAAAATGGCGGCAGCCTTGGAACAGACGTTTCCCATCCAAACGGCCGATCCTCACGTTTTGAATCGCATGACCTTAAACGCCCATATCAAAGCAGACTCGAAAAACCTGTCGGTCTCCAACGGCATCCTGGGTCTGGATGAATCCAAGCTGAATTTTTCCATGAACGCCTCTGATTTTTCCAAACCCTCCGTAAAATTTGATCTGGATCTGAATCAAATTAACCTGGATCGATATTTACCTCCGAAATCCGACGAGAAATCGTCCGCAAAACAACAAGATCAAGAGACCAAATCTAAAAAAATGGAAATGAGCAAAGAATCTGCCCCCGGACCGATAAAAAAGGCGGATTACACACCCCTGCGCCGACTAATCCTGGATGGGAAACTGAAAATTGATACGCTCATTGCAAATAAAGCAAAAATTCAAGATGTAATCCTCAAGGTCCATGCAAAAAACGGAATATTCAACATAGATCCCCTGAAATTAAATATGTATCAGGGAAATGTGTCCGGCAACGCCACGCTCAACGTAACCAAAGATATGCCCGAGAGCAATATAAGTCTTATCGTCAGCAAAGTTGAGTCCGGTCCCTTACTGAGGGACGTTTTGGAAAAGGATATTCTGGAAGGGGTTATGCAGGCAGACGTGACCTTGGCCATGGCCGGCACCGATCCCGCGGTATTCAAAAAAACGTTGAACGGTAAAGGCGAATTATTGTTCAACGACGGCGCCATAAAAGGCATTGATCTTGCCGGAATGGTCCGAAATGTTCAAGCTGCGTTTGGTCTTGCAGAAAAATCAGATCAGAAACCTAAGACGGATTTTGCGGAACTTAAAGCTCCTTTTACCATCGCCAATGGGGTGCTGAATACACCGGAAACCAGTCTTAAGTCACCGTTGCTTCGGGTCATCGCAAACGGAACTGCCGATCTCGTAAAAGAAACTTTAGATTTCCGGGTAGAGTCCAGGATCGTCGGCACGATCAAAGGACAGGGGGATGAAAAGCAGCGTTCCGGAATCATGGTTCCGGTGTTGGTAACGGGAAAATTCTCTTCTCCAAAATTTCGTCCGGATTTAAAAAGCGTTGCCAAACAACAGTTCCGGGAAAAAGTCTTAGAATCAGAAAAGGTCAAAAAAATATTGGAGAAAGACGAACTGAAGCACCTTCAAGAAACAACCAAAGGTTTGCTAAAAGGAGTGCTTGGCCAGTAGCCGATGTTCAATCGGACCTCTTTTTTATGCCCGTCAATATGATCAAGTCTTCGACAATCAAGTAAAATGACGGCACCAGAATCAGGGTAATCACCGTCGCAAAGAGAATGCCGTACCCTAAAGAAAGGGCCATGGGGATCAAAAAGCGTGCCTGGCGAGATGTTTCAAAGATCATGGGCGACAAACCGCCGAAAGTGGTCAGGGTAGTCAAAATAATCGGCCGAAACCGTTGAATGCCTGCCTGATGAACGGCGTCGCGATGGCTCATTCCGGTCCGCTCCTTGCAATTGGCAAAATTGATCAGCACCAGCGAGTCGTTGACCACCACCCCGCACAACGCCACCACACCGAACATGCTAAGTACGCTCAGGCTGTAGCCCATGATCAGATGCCCGATCACGGCACCCACGATGCCGAAAGGAATGGCCGCCATAATGATCAGGGGCTGGATATAGCTGTTCAGCGGAATGGCCAACAGGCCATATATAACAACAAGTGCCGTTAAAAGTCCTCGCATAAGGCTCTGCATGCTTTCACGTTGGTCGGCTTGACGGCCTTCAAAACTAAAGGTCAGACCGGGATATTTCTTCTCCAACCCTGGCAGGGTCTCAGACTTTAGCGATTCCAACACCTGGCCGGCCTGGCTTCGGGGCCGGACATCGGCTTCCACCGATACGATCCGGCGGCCGTCCCGACGGTTGATATCGGTGTAAGCCCGTCCCCGGTTTATGGTTACGGCACCACGCAAGGAAATTTCGCTTCCGGTCGAGGTTCGTAATATCATTTCTTCAAGATTATACTCGGAAACTCGTTCGTTTTTAGGGAGTCTGACCATAACCTTTATTTCATTTCGTCCCCGCTGCTGCCGCAATGCTTCCGCGCCATAGTAAGCATGCCGGACCTGTTTGGCCACTTCCCTGGACCTTAATCCAAGACTGCGGGCTTCCGGTTTGATCTGGAAATCAATCTGCTGTTTGCCGGGTGCGAAACCATCATCGATATCTTTTACATTGGGGTAGAATCCCAGGGCGTCGGCAACCTCGGCAGCAGCCTGTTCCAGCAGGCCAATGTCTTTATGGCTAAGTTCTAAGGTAATGGCTGCTCCTCGGCCAGGCCCGCCGGCATCGGATTCAAATAAAATGGATTCCAAGCCTGAAACACCCCCCACCCGTTCCCGCCATAGTTCAGTCACGCTGGCCGTCGACATGGGGCGTTTATCCGGCGAAGTCAGATAGATACGAACCTCGGCCTGGTTGGCATTGATATTGGCAAAAATACCTTCCATAAGTGTTTTTCCGCCATTTTCGTCAACAATTTCCTGAGCCGCCCGGACCAAAATCTGCTGGACCTTTTCAGTTTTTTCAAAAGCGCTACCAAACGGCAGGGTAGCCGTGACCTTGGCATAATCAGATTCGATCTTGGGAAACAGTTCAAACCCCATGCGTCCGCTCTTCACATAGCCCAACGAAATCAATAAAATAGCGATGCCCATGGACATAGTCACATATCGCCAGCGCAGGGCCAGCTCCAGCAGGGGACCGTATCGACGGACCACCAGACGGACAAAACCGTGGCTGAATCTCTGCTGCCGGGCGTAAATCCAGCCGAAGAACCCTTTTTGCAGCGGTCTTTGATGGCCCACGTGGGCCGGAAGAATAAAAAAGCATTCAACCAGTGAAATCACAAACACGCTGATGACGACCACGGGAATTTGTTTGAAAATCTTCCCTAAAATTCCGGGAATGAAGAACATGGGAACAAACGCCACCATATTGGTCAATACGCTGAAAATAACCGGCATGGCGATTTCTTTGGTTCCCGAAACAGAGGCTTCCAGCCACGGGACACCGCGCTGGTGATGATGATAGACGTTTTCCCCGACCACGATGGCATCGTCCACCACGATACCGAGGGTAACGATAAACGCGAACATAGAAACCATGTTGATGCTGACATCCATGGCCGGCAAAAATAAAAGAGACCCTAAAAAAGAGATGGGAATGCCTAACGCCACCCAGAAAGCAAGCCGCGCTTCCAGAAACAATGCCAGTAAAATAAACACCAGGCCCAACCCCATACATCCGTTTTTGATCAACAGCGCCATACGTTGGCGATAGATATCCGACCGATCATTGCGAAGAACAACCGCCATCCCGGGAGGTAATTCCTGATTGACTTCAGCCACAACCTGTTTAACGGCATTGGATACCGAAACAGGGGTTTGATCTCCCACCCGATAGACCTCGATCATCACCGTGGGCTTGCCGTTATAAGTGGCGGAATTGTCGGTTTCTTCAAACCCGTCCTTTATATCGGCAATATCCTCAAGCAGGACTTGGGTTCCGTCGTTGGCCGTAATAATCGGAATCTTTCCGAATTCATGCCCGTAATCCTTGCGTTCCTTAACCCGCACCAGGATATCGCCTCCCGGAGTTTTCACGGCGCCGCCGGGAAGCTCCACGGAAGTCCTGCCGATCCGCAGGGCAACTTCCTCGAGGGTAAGGTTATAGGTCCGCAGGATGTCTTGAGGAATTTCCACGCTAATCTCATAGTTGCGCACACCCGTCAGCTCCACCTGGGTGATGTCCGGTTGTTGAATCAAGCGGTCCCGCAAGTATTCCGCATATTCACGCAAAACGCCCTCGCTCTGGTCGCCATAAAGCGCCAGGGAAACCACATACCGCTTTCTGGAAACGATTACCACCTGTGGTTCTTCAGCTTCTTCCGGGAAGGACGTAATCCGGTCCACCTCGCTCTGAATTTCCTGGGCCAGCCTTTGAAGATTTTCGCCTTCTATCATCTCCACAGTGACCGTTCCGAAGCCTTCTCTGGCAGATGCGCGTACTTCATTGACACCTTCCAGCCCCTGAACACCTTCCTCTATGGCCAAAATGATACCCCTTTCCACTTCCTCGGGGCTGGCACCGGGATAGGGAACGGTGATTCGTACCAGATCCAGTTCAAAATAAGGAAAAATTTCCTTCTTGGTCCGAATGCCCAAATAGAGCCCTCCAAGCAAAAGTATCAGCATGATAAGGTTGGCCGTTACGGAATGACCGGCCATCCATTCGATCGCCCCTTTTTTAGGAGAGTCGTTTTGCAGCGGGCTGTTCATACTAAGAATTCCTATCCCTTGCGTCGCTTTCCGTCACAGGCCGATCGCTGTTGACTTCGGATTTCAAATTGTCGATTCGTACGGGCATACCCTCCACTGCTGCAGGCAGATCCGAAACGATGAGCCGGTCGTTGGGGTTAAGCCCTTCTTGCAGAAGGACGATGTCGGCGTCACGCCAGATGGGATGCACCTTCCGGATTTCCAACGTTTGATTTTCACCGGCGATCCAAACACTTGAATTATCTTTTAAAGCGGTGCGCTGGATTTGAAATACGCGGTCAAGTTTGCGTCCCTGAATTTCTACCCGAACATACTCGCCGATTAAAAGCGGTGCGCGGTCCTGATCCACAGCCTTCAAGCAGAGCGGGTCTTTTATTTCAACAAGAATACGGGCCATGCGTCCCTCGGTAGAAAGATCTCCCATCAGCCGGGTAACCCTACCCATGCATTCATGGCCCTGGCCGTAAATGATCCGGGCTTTGGAACCGGAACCATCGGCTCGACCGGGGATTTGGATCCATCCAATACGATCGATGGGTATGGACGTCTGGATTCTGTATGCATCAGTCCCCACCAGTTCGGCCAGCGACTCCTGTGGAGTCACCTGGGAGCCCAAATCCACAGATTTAGAACGAACCATGGCGTTGAACGGTGCCATGATTCGGGTTCGATCAAGGTTCAGCATAGCCGTCTTAAGTTCGGCTTGGGCCGCCGCCAGTTCTGCTCTGGCTTTGTCCAGATGGGGCTTGCGCAACGCCAGTTCCTTCTCCATATCCTGCGCCGGGTTGTTCCCGTTTAACAACTCCCATTCACGTTTGGCCACGGCCTGATGTCCCAATTCCAGTTTGAGGGAGTACTCGGCATCGGCTACCACACTCTGCTGGCGCGCCAGGGCCAGTTCGTAGTCCAACGGGTCAATCTGGAGCACTTTCATGTCTTTTTTAAAAAACCCGCCTTCCGTGAATTCCGGGTGAATGTCAATGACCTCTCCGGTAACACGCGACTTCAGCACCACTTCTCGGTCAGGAATCACGGTTCCCATGGCTCGTACGACAATCTGATATTCGGAGGGCCTTACAATTTCGACCTGAACCGCCGGACTCAACTTGACCGGCGGCCGCTTCTGGGTTCGAGGCGCACTGTTTTTCAGGTAAGCCGCCGTACCCACACCCATAGTGAGTATGACAAGCGATATAACAATCCTAATGATGGGTCGTGGTCTTCTCGGATGTGTCCCCGTCAACCCACTGTCCTGCGTATTATCCGTCATTTTTATTCCTGTATAAAAATCCTGGTCCAGAGGACCTGACTTTGGTTATCTCCAGAGGGGATTTGCTTTGTTGGAAGTTCATTGACATATTGAAATCCCAAATATCAAATTACAAACAATTTCCAATGACCGAAATTCGAAAATCCAAACAATGTTTCGGCCTGGAAGGTTTTAATCATTTAATATTGGAATTTGAGATTTATTTGTAATTTGGTGCTTGGAATTTGTGATTTTAAACACAAAACTCCAAGGCAGAGCCATCTATCTCTGACCTGGCCCAAAGGACCAGGTTTTCAATGTAAAAATAAAATTCTTAATGGGTCAGCGATTCCGTCCATGTTCCACCCAGGGCGCGGTAGAGACTGATACGAGCGCCCAGAAGGTTTGCATGTTTCTGGATTAATTCCCTTTCGAGACCCTGAACTGTTAACAGCTGGGTCAGCACCGGAAGGTAATCGTTAAGGCCTTTACGATAGCGATTCCCTGCCTCTTTTAAAGCCTTGCGTGCAGTGGCCGTGACTTTCTCGAGCCCATTAATGTGCTCCCGCTGCTTGGTTTCATTGACAAGCGCATCTTCGACCTCTTTGATGGCCGTTAAAACCGTTTGCCGGTATGCCGACACCTTTTCATCTACAACCGCCAGACTGCGGTCCACTTCGGCGGCCCGCCGTTTGCCGTCGAAGATCGGCGCGGTCAAATTGCCCGCCAGACTGAGCAGCCAATTGTCAAAAAGCACGTCCGCATCTGCTTCGCCATAGCGGGCCTGGGCTGTCAGACTGATCGCCGGCAGTCGGTCCGCACGTGCAGCCGCCACCTGCCAGTCCGCTGCCCACAAGCGCATTCCGGCAGCCCGCAAATCCGGCCGGGATGAGAGAAGATCGGCAGGCAGTCCTGTTGCCGGGATCTCGATGGGTTTTGGCAACTCTTCCCGGCTGATATTCAACACCGTCTTCGGCAGTTTTCCCAGCAACAGTGCCAGTTCATGCCTCAGCAGCTGCTCCCGAGCCTCAACCAACGGAATTTCGGCCTTGATGTCTTCAACAACTTGTTTTTGTTGGTAAACATCCAGGACCGACACCATGGCCATGTGAAACCTAAGTTCAATAAGCTCCAAAAATGTCAGATTGGTTTGAAGCTGATGCTCCAAAAGCCGTTTTTGCATCCGCTGAGCAATAATATTCACCCATCGCTGGGCAACCTCTGCTGCCAGAGTCATTGCGGCCGCATTCACATCTTCCCGGGTGGCGGACGCCTCCAGAAAAGCGGATTTTCGTCCGGAACGAACTCGCCCCCACAGATCCAATTCATAGCTACTGACACCTCCCAGGAAATAATTGTCATCGGATACGGTTTTCCGGGAGCCGTTGCCGGACCGTTGACGCGTATAAGAAGCCCCGGCGGTGCCTGTCAGGTCCGGATAGAGTGCTGCACCGGCCTGAACAGCCAGCGCCCGTACCTGATTGAGCCTCGCCCAGGCTTGTTTCAAGGTTAAATTATCAGAAAGCATTTCGATGATCAGCGCGTTCAACTCAGGATCATTGAATTCTTTCCACCACCGTTTTGCCGGTTCGAATTCTGCCGTATACAGCGAAAACGCGGGCGGTAATTCACCGGCCGGCGATTGCCTTGCCCGTGGTTTGAACGGACTGCAGGATGCCACGAGCACAAGGATAACTGCCAAGCTTATAAGTTCAGTTACATGATTTTTCATAACCCGCTACCGGTGCCATTTGGCTGGTTCTCGACGTGTGTAATTCACTGATGTTGGTTAACAGCGGTCATTTATTACTTTCCATCGGAATTCGAAGGTCTGGTTTCAGGTGTCGGGTGTCAGGTGTCAGGAGGACGAACGTAAGAACTGACACCTGAACACTAACACCTGACACCTGGATTGCTTGAGCTAAATCACCAACAATCTTTATTTACACCTGTTCTCGATTAGGTATTAATTACGATCTATATTTTTAAAGATCAACATATTTTAGTCGCTATGCAAGCCGGACATCTTAAAATGATAGGGATATGAGTTTAAGATCTTGGATTGTCAATTAATCAATTTTATTTATGACCCAAATCAAAATCCGGCTTGAACCTGATTTTTTTTAACCTTGAAATTTGACTTTCAGCGGCGAGAAATATGTCTGTGGTATGAATCCAGAGTTTCCTTTTCCAAAAGCGGCTTCAATCCTTTGTACCTGGGTGAGAAATGGAATGGCGTAACCTGTTTTACCCCGGCTTTACCTGCAATTCTTCCGGCTTGCCAAGCGGTAAGATGGCATTTTTTTTCGGCAATATCCCTGTCCCTTTCAAGAAACACCGCTTCAATAAACAGGTGATCCGCGTTTTTGACAAGTTCAATAATCTTGGCTTCATTTGATTTGCTATACGCGACATCTACAATATATGAAACCTTCTGACCTGGGGTTATAAGAGCAATCCGCTTTGCGAGATCACCCAGGATGAACCTCTTCTTATATGAACCTTGCCTGCCGTATTTAACCTCAAATTCCGAATCAGGATCAATATTATTGTACAGCGCCTGTTTAAATTCATTTAGCCACGGACCGATCTCAAGCCCGAGACCGGTAACATGTTCTTTCATTATATTTATGTGGAATCGCTCTTCAATAGTAAACCCGAGACAGGGGATACTGTGATCAAGGACTTCTGCGGAAACGGACAGGGCCGGTTCTTTGAGCAAAAGGCCGTCAAAAGGCTGCCGGATATCCGCTTCCACCGGCATGAATCGGTTTTGGCATATGTAATTTCTGGTGGTCATATGACCAGGATGCACCTCGGTAACATTCAATGCAAATAGATTGCTGTAATGTTTAACAAGGTTCCATGAGTATCCGGCAAGCTTCCCTTCAACATTTTTCAAAAAACCTCCGGGACCGTACAAGTAAAGGTGCTGTTCCCGGCCAAGGAAAAAACGCAGCAGCCTGTCAAACCCTATGAAATGATCCATATGCGTATGGCTGATAAAAACATGGCTGATTTTGAGAATGTCTCTGGCCGAAAGCGAATAGATGTCTCCCAAATCGAAAATTATGGCACGTTTTTCAAGAAAAAAAGGGATGAATAATCCAGGGTCGTCAAAAGGTCCGTTCACTAACCTGGGAAGGAAAGAAGGGCGCATCTTCAGGAAAGAAATTTTACGACTTGCCGATTAATGCAAAGATATATTTCTTCGTCAGAACCGAATATATCGACGACCACTTTATGGTTAATAAGGGTCTCTATTACAAAAGCAGTGACATAAAGGCTGACAACATTGGGCTGTGTTGTAATATGTCTGAAGGGCGCATTCTGATAGTCAATTTCAAATTCGTCCGCGTGGCTTAATTTTTCAAGACATTTTAAAATCTGTTCTTCAAGTACGTTTTTGTTTGTCGTTTCCACAAGGTGGCTTTCAACAAGCTTCATGGCAATAGCGTTGGAGATCGGTTCGATACAGTCTTTTATACCTGCTATTGTTTTTCTGCGGGCATACTCTTTTGAAGATTCGATTTTTGATAAGATCTGTGCTTCGCGGCCGCCTGGCCGAAATATCTTAGCCATAAGATTTCACCTTTAATTCTGTCGGGTTAATGGTCTCGTAAAAAGTCAAAAAACGGCTGGTTACGAACTCATCAATTTATTATACTAATTTTTTAGATTGCGCATAATAATAATGCCATAGAATGACCATTGCAAGGGAAATGTTTAGTCCAAAACCTGAATTATGCCTGAAGCGCTTATATTTTTAAAAAACGACTAACGTGTTTCAATCTCTTCAATAATTATTTGGACGGTTTTCCTGCCGTTCCAGCGGTTCCATCGCAGCCGGAACGCGATACGATCAAAGCCTTGCTTAACAGGAATGCCGGTATTAGCGTTGAAATGAATGGCGTGAAGCGTGGTACCGGTGTTTCCTCCGGACTGTTTTAACAGCATGCGCCGATGATGTTTACCCACGATTTTCGAAAATACAACCGTTATGTTCCTGGCCATAAAAATCGGCTCGGGGTTGCCGGTGCCAAACGGATTTAAAGATTCTATCTCGTCAATGAGACCCTTTGAAATATCATCAAAAGCGAGTTCATAATCAATGTAAATTTTTGGGATAAAATCATCCGGCTTTGTTATATCGCCCACAAAGTTTTCGAACTTTGATTCAAACCGCTCTATTTTTTCAGTCTTAATTTTCAGACCGGCGGCCATTGAATGACCGCCAAAACTCTCAAGATCAACGGCACAAGCACAAAGCCCGTCATAAAGATTTACTCCGGAGATACTTCTGGCCGATCCTCTCCCAACTCCGTCTGCCGTGGTAATAAGCACCACGGGGCAACAATATTTTTTCACAACTCTGGAAGCGACAATCCCAAGAATCCCTAAGTGCCAGTCCGGCTGGGCTAAAACCAGGGTGTTTTTTTTGAGAAGTGAGGGATTTACCTTTAAATAATCTTCGATTTGAGACAGCATCTCAGTTTCTACGCTACGCCGTTTCCGGTTCATACGGTCGAGTGAATTTGCAATCTGTTCGGCATCATCCATGCTTTTGGTTATTAATAGTTCAACTGCCAGAGAAGCGTGATCTACCCTGCCTGCGGAATTTAATCTGGGTGCCAGACCGAAGACCACATCCTCACTATTCACGGCACGTTTATTAATTCCGCAGATCCCCATCAATGCTTTCATGCCCGGACGTGGACTTGAACCGATAATATCGAGCCCTGTCTTTGCAAGTATTCGATTGTTATTGGTAAGGGGAACCATGTCTGCCAGGGTCCCAAGGGCCACAAGATCGCATATGCTTTTTAAATTAGGCTCCGGTCGATCCTTCCAGAAATTTTCGTCACGCAGTTGTTTTCTGAGACAAATCAGAAGATAAAACGCCACACCAACACCAGCGAGATCATCAAAACCGGACGGACAATCGTAACGCATGGGATTTATGACAGCAACCGCCGGAGGTATGGTATCCGGCATCACGTGATGGTCGGTGATGATTACATCGATGCCTGCCGCATTTGCCGCGGCCACGGCATCGTGACTCCCTGATCCGCAGTCTACGGTGACAATTAGGTTTATCTTTTTTGCCAATGCGCAATTCATAATGTGGCTGCTTTGCAGGCCATAGCCTTCCGTTATTCTGTGGGGAATATAGTATGATACATCCGCACCCACTGATCGGAAAAACTCCAAAAGAATTGTGGTTGCGGTAACGCCGTCAACATCATAATCGCCAAAAATCAGAATCTTCTCTCTACGATTTATGGCCTTCAATATGCGGTGAACCGCTACATCCATATCCTTTAGGGTGAACGGCGGGCTTAGCTGATTCAATGAAGCGCCAAGAAAGCTCGAGGCGTCCTCCGGGGAAACAATATTTCGGTTGACCAGAATTGCAGCAATAGCGGGATGGCATTTTAAAATACCGGAAAGTTTTTCGACGGCATGAGGATCAGGACGTAAAATTTGCCACTCTTTATTCATTAAAAAATTAATTATCCTAAATTTAATATTTGAGCAATATTTTATTCCATTAACTTTTTGTGTTTCAGGATAAACACATTTGATTTCGGTGCAGCGTAACGACGGCGTGTTTCTCTTGGAAACCGACTGACTGTCTGAAGGGCTTTAGCACGCGTTAGACCGAGCCGAATAAAATTATGGCTTAAAAAATTAATGGGGTAATCTATCGAGGAATTGTTCTTAACACCTCGGGCGCGGCTCGGACTTACGGGTGCTTAAGCACAAGTTTCAGTCGGTTGTAAAGAGAAGCACGCCGTTGTGGAGCGTTTCCCCTGTATTGGAATCAAATGCGTTTGCCCTTTTTCTTCCATAGTTTTTTTATTGAAACAATGGATGATATAGTGATAGCATATAAATTTTTTATTCGGATTTCCAATAATTGAAATTAATATTTTAGTAAAAAGTAAAAAGTTAACCGTGAAAAGTCTATATGTTGTTTAGTATTACCTCTTAATATACTAAATGTAGTCATTTTTCATTTCACTTTTGACGAATTCATCAAGATTGAATACCATAAAAAAATATTTTCGTGTGGATCGCAGAGAAATCGCTTTTCTCAAATTCATTTTTGAGGCATACGACGGCGTTGTGACCCTAACCACAATGGATCCGAATCAGGGTGTCATGTTGTTTTGCATTGCTCCGGGATGTGAGGATGTTGTTGAAATGATTTTGAAGGATCTTAAAAAGGACATACTGATTGAACCGGTGGGTTGAAAAATATTTAATGAAAACAAAACAGTTACATATCAAAACCATCGGCTGTCAGATGAATGTTTACGATTCCGAACAGATTGCCAAGGGATTAAAGCCGTTAGGATATACTATGACCCCATTTCCGGAAAAAGCGGATCTGATCATTGTTAATACCTGTGCCATCCGGGAAAAAGCCGAACAAAAGGTTTTCAGTTTTTTAGGGCGCCTGTCAGGCCTGAAAAGGAAAAAACCCGATCTTATTATCGGGGTTGGCGGATGCGTGGCACAGCAGGAAGGAGCAAAAATCCTGCGGCGTGTGCCGCACCTTGACCTTGTTTTCGGGACACATGCCATTGGCCGGTTGCCCGGTATCATAAAAACCATAGCGTCGAAAAAATGCCGCATTGTAGACGTTGAAATGTCTGAAAAGATACAAGAACTCGATTTTTTAAATGATAATTGCCAAAAAGGGGAAGTTGCCAGCTTTGTAACCATCATGCAAGGATGCGATAATTATTGCACCTACTGCGTGGTTCCTTATGTTCGAGGCAGAGAAACCAGCAGGGATCCTGACAATATTATTAATGAAATTAAGTGTCTGATCAAATCAGGAGTTCGGGAGGTTACCCTTTTAGGCCAGAACGTAAACAGCTACGGAAAAAAGGAAGGGCTCTGTACATTTCCCGAACTGCTGGCACTTGTAAATCAAATTGACGGTCTTTTAAGAATCAGGTTTACCACGTCACATCCCAAGGATCTTTCGCCCGATCTCATGCTTGCCTTTAAAAACCTTGATAAGATGTGCCGTCATATACATTTGCCTATACAATCAGGTTCAAACCGGATTCTAAAAAGAATGAACCGGAAATACAGCCGCAAAATATACCTTGAAAAAATAGACAAACTGCGCAATATTTGTCCTGATATGGCGATTACATCTGATATTATTGTGGGATTTCCAGGAGAGACAAAAGCCGATTTTGAAAAAACCCTTGAATTGATTAAGAAAGTGGAGTTTGACGGGCTTTTTGCGTTTAAATATTCAGACCGCCCGAATGCATCGGCGGCCCGATTTGAAGACAAAATTTCAGAAAAGGAAAAAAAACAACGATTACAGCAGGTACTCGCCCTGCAGTCCCATTTTACAATCCAAAAGAATAAAGCTCTGGTGGGATCGACGCAATCGATCCTTGTAGAAGGGTTGAGTAAAAAGCAGACCCGGATTGATAAACACAGCATGAATCTCGATGTTCAGTGGACAGGACGGACATCAACCAACAAGATCGTAAATTTTTCCCGGGGGGATGACGCGCTTTTCGGTGATGAAATCGCTACAGGACGGATGGTTACTGTCAAAATTTTGAAAGCACATTCCCATTCACTCTGGGGTGAACCGGTTAGTATAGAACCCATATCTTCGGGTTCAAGAGGAGAGAAAAGTTATGTTGCATGAAGTAAACATAGCGAGCATGGCAATAGATCCCACATCAAACACACCCATTCTCATCTTAAAGTCGGTGAAAGGCGACCAGGCGGTTCCCATATGGATCGGCTTGTTGGAAGCCACATCCATAGCTTCAGCACTCAGGGACATCAAGTTTGATCGACCCATGACCCATGATCTTTTCAAAAATTTCATCGACAGGCTGGACATGGTGGTGTCGAAAGTTGAAGTGTGTGATCTAAAGGATAACACGTTTTACGCCAAGATATATTTTGTATCTCAAGAAAAATCTTTTGATATGGATGCCCGTCCCAGCGATGCGATTGCCATTGCACTTCGTTTTCGTGCTCCCATTTATGTTCATGATAAGATTTTCGAAAAGTCTCAAATGACGGAAAGCGATTATGAGGTGCTAAACAAAACCGAAGAAGGAAAAAAATGGGCGGACTATCTTGAAAACCTTTCTCCTGAAGATTTCGGAAAGTACAAAATTTGATATTATCAATGATCATCTTTGAGGAAAAGGGTGTGATACTCGGAATCTGTTAAATGTTTCCTAAGTAAACGAGTCAGCAAAGAAAATATTTCTTCAAGTTCTTCATCTGTCAGTCTTTTTACTAATTCTTTCATCAGCGTGTCATCGCAAAATTTCTGAAGGTAGTAGATAATCGTGTTTTCGTCGGTTTCACGATCCAGCCCGAGTCCTGCCAAACCGTCGTAAGTCTCAATATGATTATGCGAATGCTTTCTCATTTTTCTCCTATTACTGAATTTATGTCCATCCATAACTGATGGTTTTTGTTCAAGATTAAAACATGTGAAACAAATAATCATAACTGACAAGACCATTGAGGTCAATATACATTTCTCTGCGCTATCTTTATGATGATAAAAATCCGGATTAACGCAGTTCCGATAAAATTCATTATGTTATATCTCGGTTTTTTCCTTATGATCCAGAATCATTCCGCCGCCCAAGAAAAAAAGTCTACCGTTTATAATTTTATGGCTACGTCTGACAATCAGCATATTCGCTATGGTATTTGGTATTCCCGTAACCAAATAAAAAGAGGTTCGGTTGTTTTGCTAAATGGCAGAAAAGAATTCATGGAAAAGTATGCAGAAACAATCCGCGAACTGAATCAGAGAGGCTTTAATGTATATAGTTTTGACTGGCGCGGACAGGGCCTTTCATCCAGAATGTTGGCCAACAGACATAAAGGATTTATTAAAAACTACGATAATTATCTGGATGATCTAAACCTGTTTATCAGCAAAATTGTTCAGCCCGAGGTCACCAGCTCACTGATTATCCTTTCCCACTCCATGGGGGGACATATCGCGCTGCGGTTTATTCATGATCATCCGAAACTCGTTGATAAAGCGGTGCTGGTATCGCCGATGATCGATATTTTGACGTCACCCCTGCCCGGATGGTTTGTCAGGTTAATCGCCTGGATTGCAATAAAAGCAGGTCTGGATCATTCTTACATCATAGGTTCAGGCGATTATACCGTTGAAAAATTTAAAGACAACAGACTGACTTCAGACCCGGAACGTTTTATGGATGAAAACAAGGCAATCGTGGAAAATCCCGACCTTGCACTGGGCAGCCCGACCTATGGGTGGCTCTCAGCAACATTTGAATCCATAGATATTCTTACCAAGCCGGATTTCGCCGAAAAAATCACAACACCGATTCTCATTGCCAGCGCCGGATGTGACCGGGTGGTCTCTATCAAAGCCCAAAAGACCATCTGCGCTTTGCTGCCCAATTGCCGCTTCGCCGAAATTACCGGCGCGCGCCACGAAATTTTTAAGGAAACAGATGCCGTCCGATCGATTTTCTGGGATGAATTTGACAGATTCACTCAGGCTGGTATTGATCCTATCCATTAAAATGTAAACCATTACATGATTTTCATGTAGTTTACTACACAATTACACACATTCTGCTATAAATGTGAACAGGTATCCTTGTATTTAATTCATATAACTATATGTTATTTAGACATTTACGATCTAAGGGTTTTGTTTTGCACGGTTTTTGCATATTACTAAATCAGCAAAAAAGATGTGAACTTAGGAGCTTCGTCCCATTTGGAATGATGGAATAAACAGGTTGTTAATAATAATAATATATTAAATCATGTGGTTATAGATTTTCTGAGACGTTTAATACATTCATTGCCAAACACTTTTGTTAAAAATGAAATCTGTAATTAAGAAAAAATTCATCCTGCAACTAGTGTCAGTGGAACTTATACGCTTAGTGTTCATTGGTGTAATGATTCTGAGTGTAACTTTTGCTTACAATCTCAACAGCCAAAAAATGATAAGTTTCCCATTGTTGAAAGGGAAATATCTTGCTGTCGGCACGGAATACCGTTCATCATCCATTGGCCGTAAAAAAGCCGAACGTGTCTTACACCCCATTGTCATTCAAGCGGCCAGTCGACACCAGGTTGATCCCGCTCTTATAAAGGCAATCATTATGGCAGAGTCCGGATACAATACCCGAGCGATTTCCAAAAGAGGTGCAAAAGGCCTTATGCAGCTGATGCCGGCAACCGCCCATGCGCTGGGTGTGGAGGATGCCTTCAACCCCAAACAAAACATAAACGGTGGGGTACGGTATTTCAAACAGCTGGTTATCCAATTCGACGGGGACGTTAAACTGGCACTTGCGGCATACAATGCCGGGAGCAGAAACGTAAGGCACTATCAGGGAATCCCCCCGTTCAAGGCAACCCGGTACTATATCAAAAAGGTCTTTAAATATTATGAGATTTACAAGGACCAGATGGCCTGTACTGAAAATAGTATCGTATTTTTGAATAATAGCAATCACTATTCATAATTCAAAAAAGGTGCTATTGAACATCCTATGTTTTTGATTGTCGGTGTTTCTCCTAAAATAAATATTCTTGACACTAACCCAAGAATTTGCCCTGTGTGCGGTCTGGCCCGGGCCTATTATAAACGGGTGGATCACTATTTGTATCTTTTTTTTATTCCGGTCTTAAGAATCAAAAAGGGTAAACCGTTTATCATGTGTGAGCGGTGTGAAAAAACGGTACATGAATTCAAAGAAGAATATGGTCACCCGGCAGACCGAAAAAGTGCAATGTGTCATCATTGCGGCAAAGATTTAGATAAGAATTTCAAATACTGCCCATACTGCGGCATGCGCCTGTAGATGAATAACCCTCCTCAAAATATCACGAATAATACGCTTGAACGCCACGTTGTTCTGGTTGCACCGGAGGTGCACTGGAATACCGGAAATATCGGGCGCACCTGTCTGGGGGTGGGCGCCTTTCTTCATCTGATTAAACCTTTGGGTTTCTCCCTTGAAAGCCGTGAACTTAAAAGAGCAGGTCTGGATTACTGGCACAAAGTCAAACTTTTGGTCTGGGACGATTTTAAAAGTTTTCAGGAAAACATGTCCCCGCAAAAAGACGAAGTCGCACTATTTACCAAAAACGGGGCAGCGCCCTTCTGGTCCATGAAACCTTCTGACAGGCTTTTTCTAATTTTCGGCTCGGAAACAAAAGGACTCTCCCAAACCATCATATCACTGTATAAATATGCCACTTACCATATCCCCATCACTGATGAAATCAGGTGTCTAAACCTGTCCACCACGGTAGGAATTGCTTTGTATGAAAGCCTTCGCAGTTAGGTGCTTATTAAAACAGTATCGACAAAATTGTGTCGATGTTGAAATATCCAATATCCAATTTCCAATGTTCAACGGAAAAAACTTGGAAATTGGATATTGAGAATTCGACATTGGATATTAACGTTTTCTCAGAAGTCACATTTTTTAAGCATTTGTTTGGGAAATGTGGCGTTCCTTAGTAATATTTTTTTTGCATGTTACGGCAAAAAAATAGGGCCCGAAATAAATTCAGGCCCTATTGATTAGTTAAATAAGTTGTTGGCTATCCTGTTTAGAACAGTCCCGTAACCTTTCCGGTTTTAACATCCACATCCACTCTTCGATAGGCCGGGTTGGAGCTGGTTCCGGGCATCAGGCTGATAGCGCCGCAGCAGGGGCAGAGGAACTTGGCTCCGGAGAAAATCAGCACATCCTGAATCGGGAGGGTCCACCCCTTGGGCGTACCCTTGACCGCCGGATCATGGGTCAGGGAGAGATGGGTTTTGACCATCATGGTTGTGTAAGCATCATACTGGGGATCGTTCTCGAGCATCTTGGCCTTGGCTTCGGCCTCAGGGGTCCATGCCACACCGTCAGCGCCGTAGACGTTCTTGGCAATCAGGTCAACACGGTCACGCAGCTTGGTTTCAAGGGGATAGAGAAACTTGAACTTAGGTTCAGCTTTACAGGCATCGATCACCGCGTCGGCAAATTCCAGGGCGCCGTCACCGCCGTCAGCCCAATGGGTGGACACAGGCGCGCTTGCACCGGCTTCTTCGGCAAACCTTTTCACCATGGCGATTTCATCCTTGGTATCGGTGTGGAAGCAGTTGATGCAGACCACCGGGTTGATGCCGGACATCCGGATCGTATTGACGTGGTGTACCATGTTTTGAACACCTTTTTCCAGCAAACCCAGATCTTCCTTCGCATACTCTCCGGGCAACGCTAGGCCGGCTACCACCTTGGGGCCGCCGCCGTGCATCTTCAGAGCGCGAATAGTGGTAGTGAGAACCGATACATGAGGTTTCAGTCCGCTGTAGCGGCATTTTACGTTCCAGAATTTCTCAAAACCGATATCAGCACCAAAACCGGATTCGGTGATGTGGTAGTCAAAAAGCTTGAGGCCCACCCGGTCGGCAATGATGGAAGACTGCCCCACGGCAATGTTGGCAAAAGGTCCTGCATGAATCATACAGGGTTGATACTCTGCAGTCATCATCAGGGTCGGGTTGATGGTATTGCGCATCCAGGCGGTCATGGCGTTACCCACTTCAAGATCGCCGGTGGTTACGGGTTTGCCGCTTTTGTCAAAGGCCACGGTGATGTTGTTCAGCCTTTCGCGCAGGTCGGCCAAATCGCGTACGATGGAAAGGATCGCCATGAGCTCTGAGCTCACTGCGATCCCGAATTTTGACTGCATGACCATGCCGTCGAATCTGCCGCCCAGACCGATGACGATATTTCGCAAAGCCTGAGCACAGAAATCCATGATCCAGCCCATCTCAACCCGGGTGGGGTCGACGTCAATCCTCGGCATACCAGTCAGACGCATAAGCTGCTCGTCATTGTAGTTCCGCTCGTGCTGCATTCTGGAGGTCAGGGCTACCATAGCCAGGTTATGAGCATTCATGATGTCATTGATGTCGCCGGTCAGACCCATGGAAAATTCAGTCATGGGAATGATCAACGAGTTGCCGCCGCCAGCCGCAGTGCCTTTAATATTCATGGTGGGGCCGCCCGAGGGTTGCCGCAGACAACCGCCCACATTCACACCCCGTTTCCCCATACCTTCCATCAGACCACAGGAAGTAGTACTCTTGCCTTCACCTAAGGGCGTGGGGGTGATGGCGGTCACTTCAATGTACTTGCCATCAGGTGTGTCTTTCAACCGATCAATAATCTTAAGGAAATCCAGCTTGCATAATCTTCCCATGGGCAGGATTTCGTCCTTTTCCAGAGCCAGTTTTTCCCGCCAATCGTCGGGATAAGGCATGTTTTCTTCGGCCGCTTCTGAAATCTGCCAGTCGGCCATTTCTACCGCGTTGTAAGCCATTTACTCAATCCTCCTCTATTCTATTAAGGTTAATAAAACTCAGGAACCCGGTATCCGACCAAAGTTCGCTCAGCTTCAATTAAAAAATTGCCTACTTCCCTTCCGTGTTGCAAGTTACAGTCTTTTAAGTAAAATTATAAGAAATTCAAACTGGTAAGCAAAAACAAGCTTTTTATGTCAAACACCGCAATAATGCAAAAAAAATTAATATTGTCAATAGAAAAATGAATTTAACTTTGCAGCTGATTCAATCGAAAATAAAACCCTTTGTTTTGCATCAATTCTAAGTGTGTTCCGACCTCAACGATTTTTCCTCTGTTCAGCACGATAATCTTGTCAGCCCCCCGGGCCGTTGAAAGCCGGTGGGCGACAATGATGGATGTTCTGTTTGCCATGAGATTAAACAACGCTTCCTGTATGTGATATTCGGTTTCCGAATCAATATATGAAGTTGCTTCATCGAGTATAATAAGGTCCGGATCGCGTGCAAAAGCCCTTGCAATGGATAGTAACTGGCGCTCGCCGCTTGAGATGGACGCCCCCCCTTCAGAAAGCACGGTATCCAGGCCGGCCGGCAATCTGTCTATGAAGGTTTTGCAATTTGAGCGCTCTATAATTTGCTGCAGGGCCGTCTCTGAAATATCGCTTTCCCCCAGAGTAATATTATCCCGGATGGGTTCCGAAAACAAAAAAGGATCCTGCATGACCAGCGCTATTTTAGCTCTTACATAAGGAGAATATATTTTTTTGATATCCATCCCGTTCACAAGAACCTGCCCGGATGTGGGGTCATAAAAACGGATGATAAGATTAATTATCGTTGTCTTCCCGGATCCTGTGGGTCCCACAATGGCTAGGGTTTTCCCGGCAGTGATATTGAAGGAAACATTTTTCAGAACGGTTTCACCTTTAACGTAAGCAAAAAAAACATTTTTCAGGGATACTTCCGAAATTTTTCCCAAAGTCTGTGTTTGAGTTTTTGAGCCGGATGGTGTACCGAAATCAACAGCGGGAACACACTGTGGCAGTCTTTCCGCACTATCCAGGATCAAAAATATCCTTTCCGCCGATGCCATTGAATTTTGCAGGATATTGTATTTTTCAGCAATGTCCCGGAGGGGTCTGAAAAACATCTTCATATAGGAAAGAAATGCAACCAGGGCGCCCAGGCTGATGGTTTCCGCCAGAACTTCGCCGCCGCCATAAAAAATCACAACCGCAATGGCCACCGCCCCCAAAAGCTCTATAACCGGCATAAACACTGCGAAAACATGTACCTGTCTCATGCCGGCCAGGTAGTGTTCATGATTCAGCCTTTTGAAAGCAAGATAATTTCTCTTCTCCTGTAAAAACAGCTGGATCACCGTTATCCCGGCGATGGTTTCCGAAAACCGCGTATTGATCTCCGCGATTTTCAGCCGTAAAATTCTGAATGCCTCCCTGGCCTGGCCTGAAAAATGAATGGACGCATACAGAACAAAAGGGATTACCGTAAAACAAACCAAGGCCAGTCGCCAGTTAATACTCAAAAGAACAAGGGTGATCCCTGCCAGCAGAAAAAGATCCTTGAAAACAAATACAATCACCGAAGTGAACAGCTCATGCATGTTCTGAATATCATTTGCGACCCGAGTCACCAGACGCCCCACGGGATTGCGTGTAAAAAATGCAACCGAAAGACTCTGGATATGGGCAAACAGTGTCACCCTCAGATCATGCATGATCATTTGGCCGGTATATTCCATGATGATGACCTGCACCATATTGAGAACAAACCCGACCATAACCATGGCAAGGAAAATACCCGTAATAAAAGTAACGCCGGAAAGATCATCTTTGCGCAGTATTGCAAGATCTTTTTTTTCAAGTTGAGAAAGTTCCTCAAAAGATATTCTCGCCAATGAATCCCCTATCTCGAAACGGTCGGAATATTTAGTGACAATGGTCAGAATCGCAGGGTCGGTGATATCCGCCTGGAAATATCTGATGGTATCATCCACAGAATCCGTGCGGTTGGTCACAGCGGATTCCTTTTGCGGCACAATATAGCGATCGATCGCAATTTTAGTAATGTACGGAAGCGAAAGGTCCAACAGGGTTATCAAAACAACCAAAATGATCGAGCAAAACAATAGCAGGCGATAAGGCAGGGTATACGGATAAAGCCGTTTTAATAATGTTACATCATAAGGCTTGCCAAGCTGCTTTTCCTCAAAATAACCGAAATCAGAATGCATATTCCTCTTCTATCTCCTGGAAACGGAATGTTTTTGCATAATATTTATCCTGCGCCATCAACTCCGCATGATTACCGGATTCTACCATACGACCCTTTTCAAGGGCGATAATCTGATCGGCAAATCGAACGGCGGAAAGCCGGTGCGAAACAATGATGATCGTCTTGTGCCCGGCCATGGATCGAATGGTTTTTATGATGGCATCACCGGTTTGCATATCCACCTGACTGATGGGATCATCCAGTATCATAATTATTGAATCCTTGAGCAACGCACGTGCCAGGGCAACACGCTGTTTCTGGCCCCCGGAAAGGACAATCCCCTTTTCCCCCACAAGGGTCTCAAAACCGTCCGGAAACGACGTTATGGTCTCATAAATAGATGCGGCTTCAGCCACCCGGATCAATTCCGTATCTCTTATTTCTTTATTACCGAACATTATGTTTTCACGAATTGTGCCGGCAAATAAAAAGGGTTCCTGGGGCATAAATGAAATCCGGGATCTCAAATCACGAACCTTTAGCATTCGAATATCTATCCCGTCTAACAAGATACTTCCCCGTGACACGTCAAAGATCCTGGGAATCAGGTTTAAAAGCGTTGACTTGCCGCTTCCCGGAGGACCCACTATTCCCAGGATCTTCCCCGGATCCACGTTGATATCAATTCGATCCAGAACCGAAAACGAGCCGGATTCATAACCATCAGGTGCATAGGAAAAACTAACATTTTTAAAAACCACAGATCCCTTAACCCGTTTAAGGATAACTCCCCCCGGCCGATCATCAATTTCAGGAAGAGTCTGAATGATCTTATCGATTCTGTCGAGTGATGCTTTGCCCCGCTGGATAAGGTTCGTTACCCAGCCTATGGCCATCATGGGCCATGTCAGGAGCCCGAGATAACTGATGAAGGCGACAAAATCTCCCGGCGTTATGGTAAAGGTTATGGTCTGCCTTCCTCCTAAATAAAGCACGATGGCCAGGCTTAAGTTTGAGAAAAAAACCATCATTGGAAAAAAAGATCCGGTAATTTTTACCAGACTCAAATTTTTACCGATATAATGTTTTGAAACCGATTCAATCCTAAAAGCCGCATCCTGTTGTCGGTTATACGCCTTTATAATACGGATTCCTGCAAACCGTTCTCTCACCACTTCGGTTAACTCCGAAAACGCCCCTTGCACCTCCCCGTAGAGGCGGTGCATTTTTTTACTGAAAAAACGGGTCCCTAACACGATCATGGGCATGGGGATGAGCACAAAAACGGTCAGCTTGACATTGATGTATGCCATAAACCCGATTGCTGCGGTACCGAGAACAATGGCGTCGGTGAGCGCCACCATGCCCATACCGGTGGCCATCCGGATATGTTGAATATCATTGGTGGCATGAGCCATGAGATCTCCGGTTTTGATGGTGCCGAAATATGAAGCGGAAAGGGTCTGAATATGGTAAAAAAGTTTGTTTCGCAGGCCTTCTTCGACCCGCCGAGACGTGCCGATGAGACAGCGTCTCCACAAATAGCGAAATATACCGATCAACACCGCAATCCCCACGATGTAAAGGGCATAGATTAAAAGGGTTATGATATCGACCCTGTAGGCAGTGAGATCGTCCACAGTCCATTTTATAATTCGGGGAATAAAAAGCTGCAAAAAATCTACCGCAATCAAACAGGCAAGGCCCAGCAAAATGAACCATCGCCGTTCCACAAGAAAAGGTTTTATTAAATAGAAAGATTTCATATTATTGAATGTTTTGTGGTTTTGACAACTTTTTTAAGGATGAACATCGAACATCGAACGTCCAACATCGAATGGTGAATGAAAAAACCTGAACTACTAAATGATATTTTAAAAAAAGATATATAGTCATTCAAGCTTGGACATCGAATTTTTAAAAACAAATGAAATTAAATTGTGGAGCGTAGCGACATTATTATTCGATGTTCAACGTTGAACGTTCGATGTTCGATGTTCAGTCTGTTCTATTTTCGATGTTCATCTTTTCCAAAAGTATGGCACGAGCTATTTTTGCTTTCAAGTATGAAGATAAAAAAATTGGGGGGGTGCAGAGATTCGAAGGGGTAATAATGGTCAAACATATGTTCCCATTGACTCTCGTCTGAGCGTTCGACCTCATGGTGCGTTTGTTTGATGGGGAAAGTTGGCCCCCCGGGTTCCCCCGGGGGGGATCTTAAAGTTAAAATGGTTTGAACGGCTCGATTTTCTTACCACACCGAGCACAGAGAATTTCTTTTTCCTCCACTTCTTGATTGGACACCGGATCGGTTATTCCTCTCTGGGCAGTGACCATTTCCTCCATGTTAAGACATTGTCTGCAAACTATTTTATCTGCAATCTTAGTGGCTGCAAAAACTGACATTATTTTCCTCCTTTTATTTAGTAGTTATACATAATTTCCCTCACTCCGAAAGAAGTGAGGGAAAATTATAATGAGTATAACAACTATTAAATGCCTCTTATTTAGACGGTCTCAGATGGCGCCGCAAAAGTTTGCCGGTAGGTGTGCGCGGCAGTTCATCCCGGTACTCAATGGCTCTTGGCAGCTTGTAGATAGCGATGTGCTCCTTCAGAAATGTTTTAAGTTCTTCAAAGAACTCGTCGCTGCCCTCAAACCCTTCTTTCAGCACCACAAAGGCCTTGGTGATCTGACCCTTGTCAGGATCAGGAACACCGATAATGCCGCATTCGGCCACGGCCGGATGCTTTTCGATTGCCTCTTCAACTTCCGCAGGGCCGATACGGTACCCGGAGCTTTTGATCATGTCGTCTTCTCTGGATACAAAGAAAATGTTGCCGTCTTCTTTCATGAAGACTGCATCACCCATCTGATTCCAGCCGTCTACAACGCCTTTTTTCTGGGAATTGAGAAGTTTATTATCATTCTCGTAAGGTTTCCAGTACAAGCTTCCCGAGGCTCCCTTGATAACCATGCTTCCTACTTGATCCGGTTTGCATTCATTCCATTCGGGATCGACAACCTTACACTGTACACCAGGAATAGGTCTACCGATGGAGTCTGGCATCGGTTCATCGTTCATTGTGTTTGATGTAACCAGGTGGAGCATTTCAGTACCGCCAAGGCCTTCCCAAATGGGCTTGCCGGTGAGTTCCGTCCAGGTCTTCAGGGTCTCGGCGCCCAAAGCGTCCCCACCGGAAGTGTAAAGACGAATTGAGCTGGTGTCAAAATCCTTGAATTTGGGGAACTTCATCAGGGCCCGGTAGCCAGTGGGCAGACCGGTGAGAATTGTGATTTTGTGTTTCTGGATCAGGTCCAGCATATCAGGCGGCGTGAATTTTGGGATAAGGGATATGGCTGCGCCCCCTTCAAAAGGCATCAATGTAAAGGTTCCAAAACCGGCGGCAAATGACACTGGGGCGGCTCCGCCCAGAACATCGCCGGGTTTCATCTTGTAAACATATTGATTAACCAGTTTGGTCTCTATAACAATCGGCTTGACAAAATGGACACATCCCTTGGGCATGCCGGTGGTACCTGAGGTATAGAGCATAATGCCGATATCAGTACCTTTGAGCATAGTGGCTTCCAGGTCAGGGGAACCTGCTTCAATCATTTCTTCATAGACCAAATTACCGGCGGCTTTTACTTCATCCGCATTACCGCCGATGGTTATAACTTTGGTGCCGAACTCAAAATTGGATTTGGCGACCTCAACCGGAGGCATAAGCGGGGCATTGACTATAAAAAATTTCATTTCGGCATTATTGGCAACAAAAGCCACCTCTTCGCCTGACCACAAAGGTGAAGTAGGAACTGGAATGGCCCCTATTTTTTCAACGGCAAATATGGCGACAAGAGCCTGTATTGAATTGACCAGTCGAATACCTATACGGTCCTGTGTTCCAATGCCCTCATTTTTCAGACTGTTCCCGAATTTGTTTACCATTTCCTGGAGCTGTGCATAGGTGACGGTCTGATCCATAAATTTGATGGCAGCATTATCTCCCCTGCCTTCCCGTACGTGACGATCCAGCAGAAAGTCGGTAAGATTCAATTCATCCGGAGTGTCCGCAAACTCTTCAGGAACCACGTATTCAGGCCACGTATCTTTCGGTGGCAGCATATTTTCCGGTATTTTTCCCATAATAAAAACCTCCCTAATTTTAGTTTTGTCTGTTTTTAATGTAATCCGTTTCCATTACTCAACAACCGGTTTTATATCCCTGCCTGAGCCGGCAGACATGAGTTTAACCTGTTTAAAAGTCGAGTTTTGCCAAAATTTCACCCGTGGTGGCGTTCGGACAAACGTTCCTGGGTGATATGCTGAAAGAATTCACCTCCCTTCAAAAGAAATTGTTGTGACCAATCGAAAATTTTTATCGGCGATCATCGAATAGGTATGGTTAGAAAGTTTTTCAAACATTTGCCTATAAAATATCCCGCAATAAATTGCAAGTCAAAAAAAACATTGGTTATTAAAGCACTTTTGTTTTGACCAAAACCGGGAAAAATGTTAAGTTTAATTTTTCTTTTTTCACGGAAATAATAGCTTATAATGTATTCTTAAATATCCGCTAATCTATATGTTGTATTTTTTTCGATCTTAAACCTTTTTGAAAAACAGTTACACATCTATATTCGGTCTTCCCTTGTTTGTTCGGAATCTTTAAAGATTCAGGTTTATTAACCCTTGATAGCCGGGCTTAAAGGGTAAATAAAAAAAGTTTTTTGAATAAAATTCATTTTTTGTTCTTGACAAAACTTATAAACAATTTTAAAAAACACTTTATTCTGAACCAAATTCATTTTTTAAGTCTGTGCAAATTCATTTTTTAAGTCTGTGCAAATTCATTTTTTAAGTCTGTGTAAAATTTCAACCGAAAAATTGTATTCACTGGGTCTAATTCATACATAATTATACATAACCTATCTTTTTCATTTTTTTAGCACACTGTTTTATATTTTTTATCATCATTACCTAAAGGAGGTGACATCAAACTGTTATGCTTTCTGCATAAAGTGGAAAGAAAAACGACCAATACAAAGGCAAGCAGGAAGTTAGAAAAGGTATTTTTCGGCTGCCGGCGTGATAACTATCAATCACCTAAAAAGGTCGTTTTATCACGGTTGCCGGCGTTAGCCGAAATTTAATTAGAAAGGAGGTGGTAGAAATCAGTGCGGAGGAATCTAAACCGTTCCTCTGAAACTGAAAAGGACTCTGGATCGACTCTTAAGTGGATTACTAACTACTTTTTGGAGGTAAAATATGGCAGAAAAAAGAAACATTGAAATAAACAGCCGGGCAGATACCATGGATCTGATGAATCCGGAAATCAGGCCTTGGCCGGTCACACCAGCGCCTTCGTTTGAAGAAGTCATGGAAAAGACATATGCCAAGCGCAAGGCGGAAGACTTTGGCAAGTGGTGTGAGGACAACCTCAGGTATGAGTATTGCTGGCACAAACCCGAGGCTCTCCAGGGATTCAAGTTTGTCTGTGTCGGTATGTGGAGACTGGGGAATAAATTCTGTGGTGGACTGCTCTGTGAAGCCGGGGCCGAAGTGATCAACGTGGAACCCCCCGGAGGCGATCCCCTGAGACAACTCACCCCTTTTGGCAGGGAAGAGTATATGCTCGAGAGCAGGATCACCGGCGAAAAATGCGGCCTTGACTTTATTCACGAGATGCGGGGACAAAAATCTGTTACCGTTAACCTCGAAACTGAAGAGGGCCGGGCCATTTACAAGACCATTTGCAGCCAGTGTGACGGAGTTATCGATGAGATGCCTCCGGGTTATATGGACAGTATCGGCCTTGGGTACAGGGATCTTTGCGAGGAAATGCCGAGGATGGTTTACTGTAATATAGCCGTGCGCGGAACTTGGGGCCCCTACAAGGACAAACTGTCCAAGTTCGGTCAGTGGACCTTAGAGCCCTTTGGCGGATGCTCCAATGCCTTTGTCCACAACACCGGTTTTCCCCAGGACCAGCTTCCCAGGGGCAAGGGCGGCGACCCCACCCGGTCCGGTGTATGGTTTGCGGACTTTGTTGCCGGCGAGCAGGCGGCCAACACCTTACTTGCAGCCATGTATTGGAGAGATCAGTTTAGTGGTGAAGGTCAGTTCTGCGAAGTGACCGGTGCCGAGTCCCAGAATGACATCCTTGACTTTGATATCAGCTGGTACGGCTTTAATGCCAGCATCAAGGCCAGGACCGGCGCCTGGGACCCCAACCTGAACCAGTATGAGTGGAACCCCTGCCGGGACGGATACATGATGATCGGCGGCCAGACCGACAGGCTCTGGTACCGAATCGGCATGTGCATTGAACGAGACTTCCCGCAATTCGGAAGGCTGATCCATGAAGACCCCATCCTCAAAGAGATGGGCGGCAGGAACGCTCTGAATATGCTGGTCAAAACCTATACCTTAACCACCCGGTGGCTCAGGGACATCAACAGGATCGAGGCCGAGCAAAAACTCTTGGAATATGAGATTGCGGCCGGACCAATTCTGTTCATCGATGAGGTCTCCGAGTTCCCGCACTTTGTGTACCGTCCATGGGTGTGCACCATTGACACGGATCACTATGGGACCATACTCTTCTCTGTTTCGCCGAATGCTTACGCCAGTGCAACACCGCACCGGACCAAAGTGTTGGGCAGGCCGACCGGGTATGATAACTACGAAATATTGCAGAAGTGGTGCGGCATCGGCCAAACCATAGTCAACGACTATATTGAAAAGGGGGTGATGTAATGGCTAAAGACCCACGAGTAACAAGAATTGAGGATCTGCCAGGCCCCAAGTGTAAGGAAGAACTGGAAGAGATGAAGATGCCTTACGAAGAGTACTGCAAGGCGCAGTTCGATCCGGGCAATGAGCCCTCAAAACCTAATGCACTGAACGGCATTAGATGGATGAGCACCACCATGTACATCTTTACCCCCCACTCCGTTTCCAACCTGGCAGAAATGGGGGCCGAGGTAATTAAGGTGGAGATGCCGAGAATGGGCGATCCCATGCGGCATTGTGCGCCGTTCAATGAGACGTATCTCTATCCGTTGCATGACTCCAGGCCCATGACCGGTACCGGTATGGGATATCTGAACGCAAATCCCAACGAATACCACATCACCATGGACTACCATTTGCCCGAGTTGAAGGAAGCCTTCTACGCTCTGGTCAAGATGTCCGACGGGCTCACCGAGTGCTATCGTCCGGGTACCTTTGACCGGTGGAAACAGTCTTATCGCTATGTCCAGGAAATGAACCCCAGGTTCATCTATGTGTGGGGCGGCGGTTTCGGTTACGGACCAAAATGTTTTGGCGGTTCCTACGACATTCTGGGGCAGGCCCATGCCGGTCTTGCTTCGGTAACCGGTTTCCATGAGTCTGTGGGCGGCCACGCCACCAAACACTCCAATTGGTGCATTGACTGGTACTCCGGCACCCAGATCACTTTCGGAATTCTGGCGGCCCTTCACTGGCGCCGCAAAACCGGACTGGGAACCATGATTGAGTTCTCCCAGGTCCAGGCGGCCACCCGGTGTCTTGGGTATGCCGCACCGCTTTACGGCAGGTTCGGCATTGTCCGCCAGCGCTGGGGCAACTGGGACACCCAACTCTGCGCCCACGGCATCATTCTGTGCGGCAAGTCCGACTTCCCGGATGCAGAGAACCCGCAGGACCGGTTGGAAGCCAGGTATGCCATGATCTCCGCATTCCAGGATGAAGACTGGAAAGAGTTGTGCGCCATTACCGGCAATAACGACCTGTTTGACAAGTACAAGTCTCATAATGAGAGGGTCGAAGCCGAGGCTCAGATCGAGATTTATGCGGCTCTGGAAAAATGGGCCGAAGATAAATCCCGAGCGGAAGTGGTTAAGGTCTGCCAGGACGCAGGTCTGCTGGCCGAGCCGGTGTGTAACGACAGGGAGTACTATGAAAACGAGCACTGGAGGATGCGAGGTTCGGTCCGCTGGATGGATGACCCCATTTTCGGTGATATACTGCAGCATGGTACTTACAGCGCGGGATTGATGGCCAAGACTCCCAGGCAACTAAACTGGATTTGGAGGCCGGTGGGTGCTGACAACGTAAAGATCTACCACGAACTGCTCGGCTATCCAACAAGTACTATTGAAGAATGGTATGAAAAGGCCTGGTTATAAAAGGAGGTGTAAACTGTGTGTGATATAATTTGGTGTAAAAAAGATTTTGAGGGAAAGCCCTGTAACACCATTAATTATCTGGATCCTTACTGCTTTTGGAACTGGGAAGGCACCATCAATTGTGCCGAATGTGGAGCGGTTTACTATATCCACATGATCCAGGGCAAAATGTACAGGGGTCCGGAGGACAGACCCGGGGAAACGCCTGACACCAGCCCGCTTTATGCGGACAAGCCCCTTGACGGATACAGATTTTATGGGGCGGGTATCGAAGGCAGGACCAGACCTTTTGAGTGCCTGCCCAGGCATATCTACCTGGGAGTGCCCGACATGGTGAAGTTCAGCATAAGAGGCAGGCCGGTCAGAGGCCATAGGCCTCAGCCGCCAAGCGCCGGCATCGCCGGAAGCTACGGTTTTAACTGGGACATTAAAAAGCTATCTCCGGATCTTTATGAAGAGTATCAGCAGAAGCTAAAGAACGGCGAAGTTAAAGATTGGTAACTAAAATATTAATTAAAGAAAGGAGTATCATATGGCAGAGTTAACACCTCAAGAATTTCTGGATGTATGCTTAAAGCCGGATAAAGAGTCTGACCATATATGCTGGGACTGCGTACATTTGAAACCGGTGATAGAAGACTCCAGTTTTCCTCCGGCAGACATTATCGGCTGGTGCAAGAAGATCCATTTCCCCCATTACTGGTGCGTAGCGGATTTCAATGTGGTCAAAAAATGCTACGCCTTTGAATCAAAGAAGAAAAAGTAGCATGGAGGAAAACGTAAAAAAAGAACTCGATACCATCAAACAGATGGTGTTAAGATGGCGAGAGAGCTATCTTGGATGGGCAACTTCGGATGGGGGAAACGATTACCTGATTGAAGAGCTCTCGGAAGAGATCTCCATGCACGTCTCCCCTTTGGTCCGGAGGTTGTTAGAAAACAAGTTCCTAAGCACGTCCGAACATCACGAGTTCATGGAGTCTTGCTACAACCAGTTAAATGAGCTTCACGATCTTATTAAGATTAAGGAAGCTGAATCCAAAAAAACCCCGAAAGGGGTCCGGGCATAAGCCTGTGTAAATCACAGGCTTATGCTGCGATAAAACCAAAAGGAGGAAAAGTATGCCTGAACTATGTCGTGTGGGTGTTTGTGGGTTTGACCCCATGCTTGTCAAGGGATACGTTGTGACCGGGTTTAGAGGTCTGTGGTGGCACATATCAGACGAGATTTACGAAAAATATAACGTAAAACCGAATGACAAGATTTCCGGCAAATTGCTCAAAGTTTTTGCGGGCCAGACTGGGGAATTGACCCACGAGCCCAATGAAGACTTTGAGTGGGATATGTCCAAGGAATCCGGCCTTGCGGTTTTGCTGCCGCCCAAGGTTATCGTCGCGTATGAGCTTACAGAATTTCACTTTTTGGAGTTGATCGTTACCAAAATCAATGACCAGGAAGTCTGGGCCGGCGAAGATGTGACGAGCGTAAAGATGTGGCCCGAGGATAAAATGAATTTAGATTTTACGATTAATTACATTCCTCCGGTCATGTAATAATTAAAATTAACACTTCCTCCAGCCTCTGCTGTCAGGCGCTGGGGGAAGAAACAATACTGTACCATTACCATCCCCCTTTTCGGTTTTTACCGCAAAGGGGGATTTTTTTGTGAATAAGCTTGATTTTTATAGCTTTTGTATTTATTAATCCATCTTAGATAACCCGTAGAAAATTCTTTGCCACAAAGTCACCAAGACACAAAGCATATTTTTTTTATGTTTTTCTTCGTGTCTTGTTGACTTTGTGGCGAAAAGAAAGCGTTTTAAAATAAAAGGAACAACAAGTTCAGAATTAAGCGGATAACATTTAAACAAATTGCAAAGGAATTTAGATGACCGAAGAAACAAAAAAAACCAAAGAAACCGAAGCCGAAGAAACCACAAAAGAATTCGAGCAGCAGTACCCTCCTGTGGCAGAACAGCCAAAACATCCGGGCTGGGTCACCATTGCCGAAGTTTTTAATAAAGCAGAAATGTCACACAAAACAGATCCGATCTTTGAAAATATGATCTTTATGCTGGGATATGATTTTTCCTCTAACATATACGTTATTAAAGGGGATTATCTGACCATCGTGGATACTGGAAATGATTACACGTCGTTTATGGCGCTTTTCGACCTTGATTATGCACCGGGAGACATTAAGAAGATCGTTCTCACCCACGGTCACCGTGACCATGCCATGGGTATCTTCGAACTGTTAAATTATCCCACGATTATGAAAAACAAAGACATAGAAATTATCTTCCATGAAAAGGGTCCTGACGGGTTCAAAAAGATGATAAAAGAAACAGGTTTTGCCGTTACCTTAGTAAAAGGAGGAGAAACTCTTGATCTTGGCGGCTCTGAATGGGAAGTGATTTCTACGCCCGGCCATACCATGGACGGCATATCTCTTTATCACGCTCCGACTAAAACAGCTTTTACCGGCGATACCATATTGCCTTACGGCATGGCGGATGTTGACGATAGTGCCGGAGGCCGTCTGGACCACTACCTGTTTAGCGTCAAGGAACTACTCAAAAGAGACATTGAAAACATTCTTCCCGGCCATGGCGTACCCGTGGTTTCTGCAGGAAGAAGGGTCACGGAGGTGGCTTACGAAGGCGTGATAGCGAAAATTCTTCAAATCGAGGGGGATTTTACTTGGATGGATGTGGCGCCGCAACTGGTTCAAAGGGGCCTTTTGGAAGAAGCGATCTATTGCTGTGATAAGAGACTTGTCGGCGATCCTGAAGACTTAATAGCGCTTCAGCTTAAGGCTTACTGTTTGACCGATATGGGGCGGAGCCAGGACTCCATCGAGCTTCTTGATAAAATTCTGGCAAAGGAAAGCCAAAATCCCCATGCGCTATTGGGAAAGGGTCATGCCTTGATGGGCATTCAACAATATGAAGAAAGCCTGCAATACTTTGATGATGTTATTAAAATCAATCCCGATATCAAAGAGGCGCATATATACAAAGGCATGAGCCTCTATTTTTTGGGCAAGTACGATGAGGCCATGGATATAGAGGTTTTTCGAACGGAGTTTGCTGATAAATTCAAGGATCAGCTTGAAAAAAAAGAGTAACAGACAAAAATTCTTTTTCCCTGTAGCCACGCTTCAATGGGTTTTGGGCTCTTAAAATAATCTCTTATGGCTTCTGCCATAAACAAAAGATCGGACTGGCATCCCATTTCCCGGCATTTATTCACCAGATCTTTCTGAACCCTTTGAAAGATATCACGAATATGGTGATAACATCTAAGTCTGGCCATATGATTTTTGGACTCAAATACGTCTTTACAGTGCGCTGCATCTATCGAAGTGCAGGTTCGACATACCGCGGGCCTAACCTTATACACCATACACATCCCGTCTTTTAAAAAGATGCAGGGCAATTCATACCGGATCATGGCTATTTCGTCCGGGGTCTTACCGTTTGTTACGTCAACAACGTTTTTGATTCTGTGAATCAGCACTTGTTTCTCCTGATCCGTAAAGGTCTTTTTTACGTAATGTCCGATAAGAAGGGCCTCCGGGGGCGTCACAACCGGCTGGTTAAAGCAACAGTAATGGCACCCTGTTTTACACTCTATAGGTTTGGGCAGGGATTCATGTGATGTAAATCTCCCGATCTCCCGGTCTGTCCAATCCAATGCTGTTGAAGCGAGTCCCAATGCTTTATTTTTAAAATCTTCCATTGTTTTTTATATTTAAATACATTGACTCAAAATTGCAAATCTTTTTAGACTGTAACCTAAATTCTACCATATGGCCGTGCATGGATTCTTCCATTGAGAATGAAAGGAGCAAGAAATGACACTCTATAAACAGGGTCTTGCCTTTCGTTATATCCAGAGCACAAAATATTATCGAAATCGCCCCGGAAAAGATGATCTGGGTTCTATTCCGTCAACCACAGCCTTCAAAAATTACACGGAAGCAGAACGCCTTCAATTGCCGGAGCCTGACCTGAGCCACCCGGCCAACCTCTGGCAATGTCTGGCCACACGCCGCTCCGAACGCAATACCACTCCCGACCCGTTAAGTCTCCAGGAATTGTCCAAAATAATGTGGGCGGCCCAGGGTGTGACCGCGCGAACCGGCATATATTTGTTACGCACCGCTCCTTCTGCCGGAGCCCTTTATCCCTTTGAAACCTATCTATATATTGACAAAGTTAAAGAAGTTCCCCAAGGGATTTACCATTTTAACGTGGCTGATTTTGCTCTGGAACGTTTGCAGGAGGGCGACTTTAATCGTGCATTTACCGCCGCCAGTCTGGGTCAACCCGTTGTGAAACGGGCTGCGGTGGTTATTATCTGGACCGCAATGATGCTCCGGTGCATGGTCAAGTACCGAGACCGTTCGATGCGTTACATTCCCATGGATTTGGGCCATGTCTGCCAGAACGTTCAGCTGGCTGCAACTGCCATGGATCTGGGTTCCTGCCCTATCGGCGCTTTTTATGATGATGATATCAACGAATTGTTGGGAGTTGACGGTGAGGAAGAAACGGTGCTGTACCTAATCACGTTAGGAAAACTCTAAAAAACATAATACGTTGGGTGTATATCAAGACTGTTGTTTGATAAGATTGCCATAGCTATTTGATTTCATCAGATGCCAGATGCCAGCCCGACACAACTTTTTATAGGCCTCAAGATCCTCCACGTCCATATAATTGCTATTGGTCACTTCGTTTCTCCCTTAATCCTGAAACCTAACAAAAAAGCTTCGGAGCCACGGTTTGTCAATAGACAAGGAACGTTGGTTATTTAGGTTTCTTTAAGCTACTCAGCTAATATTTCTATAATCGGCGGGATAACATTGGTGGCGATGTCCGTTCGGGAGCCGCCGCCTAAAACCACTTCCAGACGGCCCTCGGATACCTCTTCGGCGGTTTTTTTCATAAAGCGGGCAATTTCCTGATAGCAGCGGCCGCTCAACCCCAGGCTGCCGTAATCGCCCCGGTGAGTATCAAATCCGAAATACCAGAAGACCAGGTCGGGCTTAAAATCTTTAACCCGTTGATAAAACTCGGCCTTTACATTGTCGGCATATTGCTGGTCAACATTATTGACCTTGTCGCCCCTGCCCCGGAATCCCCAGGAGCTTCCCGGCGCACGGATGTCGACTTTGGTACCGTCCGCCGACTCGTACTCCATTCCGCAGCAGCAGACGTGGAGAACATCAGGATCGTTTTTGAGCAGATCCCGGGTGCCGTCTCCATGGTGGGCGTCCGTGTCCATAATTGCAAACCGTTGGATATTATGAATTTCGCGTAGATAGGTGATGGTGATGGCCACATCGTTAAAGCAGCAGTACCCGCCAAAATAGTCTCTCCCCGAATGATGTCCTCCGGCGCCGATGAGGGCAAATGCGTTGTCAATTTCCCCGGTGCAGACCTTTTCTCCGGCCAGTACCACACCGCCCACTGAATGCCAGGCGGTTGAGCACAGAGGGTCTGCCTCTACGCCCCGGATAAGTTCCGGAGTATGCACTTTCAGTATCCACTCCTCTTCTATTGGAGGAGATTCAAAGAGGATAACATTATCACGCGCAAGAAGATGATCAATGGCTCCTGGGAAATCTTCCAGCCGCGCTCCCCGGGTAAGATAACTCCTGCGGCTGAAGCTGGGATGGTAAAACACGCCGGTTTTTTTCATAAATTTTCCCTATTAAAAGTCAGAAAGGGCGGGTTTCCCCAAAGCTTTTAGATACGAGGTATCATTAAGATATGAAATGATCCATTGATTGTCTTTATAGGTAAAAAGGTTGGTGCTGGCGGTATCCTGTTGAATTCGCCAAAAATTATTGTTTTCGATTCCCAAAAGGCTGCAAGAAATCACTTTGTTCGGCACCCGATGGGCGACCAAAGCAATCGTTTCATTTTGATGTTTTTCAATCAGCTTGTTTATGGCTTCCATGGTCCGGGTGCGAACCTGTTCCAGGCTTTCTCCATTCGGAAAGGTGACCTTATGGGGTTCCCGGAGCCAAAGCGTATAAAGATCCGGATATTTTTCCCGCACCTCGTCAAGGCGGACCCCTTCCCAATCGCCGTAGCTGATATCGATAATGGCTTCAAGGGGGGTGACTTGGATGTTCTGAAATTTGGCTATATTTTCAGCCGTTTCCATAGAACGGGATAGGGGGCTGCTGTAAATGGCGTGGATGGTTTCATCTTTTAAAGCCTCACCGGCCAGATGAACCTCCTTTTTTCCGGTGTCATCCAGAGGAATGTCCATGCGTCCCCGAAAGACTTCCTCCAGATTCCAGGCGGTCTGGCCATGGCGAACAAGGTATACTTTGGTCATGTTCAGCGCCTCGTATATTTAGAGTTTAATCATCTCTCTCAGAATAAACTAGAAGTCGGCCTAAACTGCTTAAATTATATCTGGAATCTTATATGTTTTAAATATGACGGTTTCGTAAAAAGTCCAACTTCTGCGTTGTGCTGCATTTCGCAATCATTCAACGTACGATAAGTACGCCTCATGATTGCAAAATTTGCACGCCTTGAATTTGAACTTTTTACAAAACCGTCTAAATCGGACTTTTTACGAGTTCATCAAATATTGCTTGGTTTAAATTCCTTTGATCTGCTGATGAAGTTCTCGGGTTTTTTCCATGCGGGCCCGGTCCCGGTCCTGTGCCAGATGACGAATACTCTCATTTGCATCCGACATTTCCGGATCATCGGAATTTTTTCCCTTCACATATCCGTCGATGAGAAGGCGATATGCATGTATCATTTCCGAAATCATCCGGATAGGATATTCGCGTCCCTGTACTTTTATGGTTTGCAAGCCCAGATCAACATATTGTTTCAGCTCTTCACCCTTGATGGCAAAGGCCACATTCGGATTGCGGCGGATTCTTTCATTTATCCCGGCGATTTCTTCAAAGCTCTTTTTTTTGCGGCGCATTAGTTTTTCACGCTGAGCCTCGGTTAACAGGCAGAACCGAAAACAGCTGCCGCTTCTGTCCGGCCACCCCTCGTATTCAACGATTTCATTGCCGTCTTCATCGCGGTGGACTTTTTTGATATATGAATCGCTGGTGAATTCGTGAAACAGGCAATTGCCCACACCACCGATACATCGGTTTCCATGAATCAATATTTCAGTTAAAACGCCGACTTCATCCGCCGTTTTTTTAAACTCCCTCAATTTTTCCACAGTGTCGATTTCGGTACTGGCAACAATCTGGGTGGCGCCGGCGTCACGATAATATTCCATCTGTTCCCGGGTCTGGATATTACACCCCACACTGGCGTGGATGATCAACTCCGGATAGTTGCGTTTGATAAGCCGAATAAGTTCGGGGGTTTTGGCAATAACCCCTTCTACGCCAGATTGTGCCCATTTGGCGACTTTACTCAACACACGGATAAAATCTTTTTCCTGTACTTCCGCGTTAATAGCAACCCGAACCTTGCCCCCATGGTCGTTTCCAATTCGAACCGCCTCCCTAATCTCACTGTCTTCTAGTTCCCAAACACATTTTCTACGGCTGAAACCTTTTGCTCCTACATATACGGCATTGGCACCGCTGCCAAATACAGCATTCACCATTTCAATACTGCCACCAGGAGCCAGCAATTCGTTCATGGTATTGAACCCTCCTTATTCACCGGTTTTTTTCTTTCCCGGCACTTATAATTTAATTGTAGAGGATGCAAGTTATAAATTTAAAAATATCGTTTTACTAACCAATACAAATTCCCAAACATACAAAAATATGTATTTAAAATTATATTGTCAAGGAAATTTTAAACCAAAGGCCCTTCCCCCCTAGTTCCCTGCTTCCAACATAATGTTATGTAATCGCTCCGCTCGCAAACAGAATGTTTCCAGTTTTGCATCGATTACCTGGGGAAAAGGAGAACCGTCACTTTCAATTGCAAGAAAAGGAAGGTCATCAATGTTTGCCAGTGCTGATCGAAGCCGACCATTCTTCGGTTGGGTTGCCAGTTTTCCTTCACGGTTCATGGCCTCATTAAGGATGGCCTCTGACAGGCGACTGGGCATGCAGCCAAAGGGACCGATGGCAATCACGCCGCATGCGTGTGAGGCGACCTCGGTCAGGGAGCTACCCACTGTCAGAATGGCTTCACCGGTCAGCCTTGGCGATATATAGGGTGCAGCGTTATCAATAACAGATTTAATTTTGAGAGGTTCTTTATGAATGAAGCCCGAACGGGACAGCATGCCCTTAATACGCTTTTTGTAACGGGCCATGGTTCTTTTCCTCAACATAAATTCCAGCTTTTCCATTTTTGACATGTTATAATCGACAAGACCTTTTTCCACCAAAAAGTCAGTATATAATATCCACTCGGCAACGGGAGAACAATTAGTGGCAAACCCTTTTTCTGCGAGACGCTCTGTTAAATACTGGCGGGACAATCCATCCCGTCGCACAAATATCTCGCCAACAAGGGCAACAGTGGGCACCTCTTCTATGGGACGCTTCATGTGAATCCGCCTGAAAAGCTTTGCGGTAGAGTGAAGCTGTTTTTCCAGCGGGGCAAAATCTCCTTTTTCAAATTGTTCAATTATTAACTCCCACTCTTGATCAAATATGTTTATTGCCGCTCCGACATCTGTAGCATTGGCCAGTATCATGGATCTGATGTCTTCCATGGCATCGGACACAATAATACCCCACCATACCTTTAGCTGGAAGTTATTCCCCATTCCTGTGTAAGAATTTTCAGAGGTCAAGGAAAAAAGAGCCACATCAGGTATCCCGAGCCTTCTTACCAGGTCTTCCATAAAAATATAGTACTGTCCAAATCGACAAGGCCCGGATCCGGTAGGCATAAAATAGACCACAATATTCGAGTCGCGCTTTTCCTTACGAATAAAATTAAGCAGCGTCCCTGTGGTGAGTATCAACGGTAAACACTCTTTGCAGGATGTATTGGCACGACCCAATTTCAGCACCGTTTCATCCGACGGTGGATGAGCTTTGGCATTAAAACCCACTCCCCGCAATACTGCGGCCAGTGACTCCGATGCAATTTTACCCATAGACGGTACCAGAATTGTAACCCGTGGATCGGTCATGGGCAACGTCTCACCGGAGGAGGTAATTACTTTAGGAACACCGTTATCCAAAACCGTACGGGCAAGATTGAAATTTCGTTTTTTATGGAAAATCTTCTTTTCCGCCAGCAACTGCCGGTATGCGGTAACGATATCAAGAAACGCTTCAACCCGGGTTTCCAGACCCGCGTCGGCGGTGTGGCTGTCCAACTCAAGGGTCAGGGAAGGTTTGCGACCCATGATATCCCTGAAGTATCCGATAATAAACGAGTCCGGGCCGCAGGAAAAATTGGTGATAAAGGTGCCGAAAAGCTGGGGATGCCGTTTCACTATCCGGGCGGCCTGAAGAATACGCTGGCCCATTCCCCAGTACATATGGCGCTTTGATTTTTCATTATCAAACAGGAGAAAATCGAACGGGATGACCCGGATACCTCTGGATGCAAGCTTGTGGGGAATGCCCATATGCGCTTCTTCAACAAATCCGTTGTACGGCCGGGCGAAAATTACCACCGCGGTCTCATCCGGATTCATTTCCAGCTCCTTTAGAGCGGTTTCCCCGATTTGTTTCATCTCGGCCAGACATTCGGTCTGCCGTTTCAATGCGGTTTCAAAAGCCCTCGAAGCCGTTTTACGTCTGAATCCCATTTGAACCGCGGTGTTAACTAACGGTTCCCGGGCCGTGTCCAACCCTTTTGTCAGGTCCAGAAGCGGGCAAAGGACTTTTGTTCCTTTTGCTTTTAATTGGGCAAGCTTTTGGCGAAAGCAGGCGTTAAGATAAAACGTTTCCCCCTGAACAAACGGACATACCTGGGAACTGGAATTTCCATCCGAAACAGGAACTGCCTTAAAATGGGGCAGAAAAATGTATTCCGGTGGATGTTCCATTTCAAGAAGCGAATGAAAAAAACCGTGTGAAAGTTCTGCCGGATAACAAAATGCGGCGTTTTTCTGGTCAATTCCTTCCTGAGAGCAGGAATCGGGCACCACCGGTTCAACTCCCAGTTCGGTGAAAAATGTCGAATACAACGGATAGTAAGTGTTTACCAAAAAGCTTCGGTTAATGCCTATTTTCCCTCCATAGGTTTTGATGTTGTGGTTGGGTAGGTTTTGACCGGATTCTGCGGCAAGCGTTGCGCCGAATTTTTCGAAAACAAGATGCTGCCGGACGCGAATCAAATCCAACTGTAGAACATTGTATTTTATATTGTGCCGTAAATTGTAGTACCGGTTACAGGCGCCGCCAAAGGGGTATTTGGTTCCCTCAAGCTCTATCACGGCAATTTCACACCGCCGGTCACACTTTTCTTTGCCGCCTTTGCAGGTAAATGAGTTGCCGTAGGTAACCTCTCTATCCGAAAGCACTTTCAGGTCGAAGGGACTTTTTTCCATCAACCCCATTTCAATTCGCTTTTTTACCTCAAGGGCCACCCCAAAAGCCCCCATCAGACCGGGTTCCGGAGGAACGATGATGGGTTTTCCCACCAGGGATGCCATGGCCAGGGGGATCGCCCGGTTATAACAGACGCCCCCTTGCATGAAAACCTTCTTCCCGACCGGCCGGTTCCCTTTGACCCGGTTCGAGTAGTTCATGCAGATGGAATACACCAGTCCGGCCACGATTTCCTCGTGCTTGACGCCCTCATGAATGGCATTTTTTATATCAGAGCCAATGAATGCGGCACACTGGTCATTAAAATTGGGCGGATGACGTCCTTTGAGGGCGATATCCGCAATATCTTCCATGGCCACACCCAGGGTCTCAAATGCGGATTCTTCCAAAAACGACCCGGTACCCGCGGAACACGCTTCGTTCATGGCATAATCCGAAGCCACTCCATTGGTAATGTACGTGTATTTGGCGTCCTGTCCGCCGATTTCAAAGATCGTGTCCACCTGTGGATCAAAATACACGGCCGCGGCGGCATGGGCGATGATTTCGTTAATCACACCGTGTGTAAGCGCATGCAGTCCGGCAATCTGACGCCCGGAGCCGCACACGCCCAGCCCCTCAATGGATATGTCAGAAGGATCAACCGTTTGGCGAATTTGTTTAAGAATAGAATCATAGCACTGCCGGGACGCTACAACCGGATTGCCGTTCGTACGCAGATACACATCTGCCAGGATGGCGTTGTCCGCTTTTCTCAGAAGAATCGCCTTGGTTGTGGTTGACCCCACGTCCAGCCCGAGGATGCACGTATCGCCCGAACGAATTTTTCCTTTTTCAACGGTTTTGAATTCCACGATGTCTTCAAACTGCTGCAAGGGGGCAAGGGTGTCGAATGATGCAGCGTCAACGCTGAACAACTCGGATATACCGGAAAATTTGGCGGTCTCGTGTTCCAGACCCCAGAGGGCCGCGCCCAGGGCTTCGAAATACGGCGCTTCCGGAGGAACGATCAGGCCGGGAATCTGTTCACGCAGACGCTCGATCATCATATGGTTTAGAGCCGTCCCTCCGGTGATCATAATGTTCTTTTTTTCCACCTTTTTTAAAAGCTCTAAGATTTTATTGGCCATCATCTGGCAAAGACCGGCGGTTACTTTTGCTTTGGGCACGCCTTGGTTGGTGGCGTGGGTGCAGTCGGATTTACAGAAAACCGAGCAACGACCGGATACGGGATACGGTTCTATGGAAGCGGCCCACCGGGCGGCCTCTTTAAGGGTGACATTCATTCTCCGAAGCTGCTGAAGAAAAAATTCACCCGTTCCCGAAGCGCATTTGTTGCCGGTCAGAACGTTGGAAATTTGCCCCAGACGGTTTAGAACATATACCATAAAGGTTTCGCCGCCCGCAGAAACCACGGCAGGACAGAATATGTCCGAAGGTTTGACAAACCCGTAGGCGTATTCCACGGCCTGGGGTTCGGGTATTGAGGAAAGGGTTACGAATTTCCGGAATTTACGACCCGTGGCCGCAATCCGGTCAAATGAGTTCATGTCCAGGTTTTTGAGGGCCGACACCAGGGTCCGTTTGGGGTCCCCCTCGTGGGGATACAGCCAATAGTTGACCAGTTGCGGGGGGAGGGTCTCTTGGGTTGGCATGCCTTCCCCAAGATTCTGCTCCTGCTCCAACTGGACAATGGATACGGTGGACGCTCCAAGACAAAGACCCAGTGATCTTATCTTTTCGGACATAAGCCTTTTCCGATTAGATTGCCCCTGTGAACCTTCATAGTCCATTGGAAGTCACAAAGCCAGACAAGAAAAAAATTGTTCTGAAACAACCCAAATTGTGCAAAAAAATATTTTAGCCGGGCTAAAGTTATAAAGAAAAATGGGTTGTGTGTCAAAGAAAAATATCAATTTATCCACAAAACCAAGCTTTAACAATACAAGTCCGTTTTCTTGCCTTATGCCGCCATGTCGAGAACATGTTGAATTCCAAAGACATAGAGCTTAGGGGCTTCGCCCCATTTGGAAAAATGGATTATCTCCACCCTACCCCCAACCTTCCAATATTCCAGCATTCCATTCTTATGGGGTAAACAGGCTGCCATGTGTGTAATTCACTAATGTTGGTTAACAGCGGTCATTCGGAATTCGAAGGTCTGGTTTCAGGCGTCGGGTGTCAGGAGGACGAACGTAAGAGCTGACACCTGAAACCTGGATTGCTTGAGCTAAATCACCAACAATCTTGATTTACACCCGGCTGCCATTAATAGACGTTTTATTTCGAGAGGTTGTAGAATTCTCGAGACGTTTAATTAATACTTGTCTCAAAGTTTATTCCGTGGTATCTGCAAAACTTTAAATAGATTTTTTGTTTAACTATTTGTCATAACAGATATTCAGAAGGAGGAATATTAAATGGTACGATTAAGCAAGGGCGCAGGAATAATTCTGGTTCTGATTATCGGCTTGTTGGTTCAGTTACTTTTTTCTGTTGCAGACGCTATAGACACCCCAAACAAAGCGGTTGTCCAATTCAGCAAAGCATATTTTAACCTGGACAAATCCATGGCCAAAAAAATCTGCAAGGAACGGCTGGCCTCTGAAGATGTTGATGTTATCGACCAATATATTTACCTTTCGGCCAAAGAAGCTAAAGAGAGGGGTTTTGGAATAAATTTCATGAAAAACAAACTTTATCATATAGAAACCGAAACCCTGTCTAAAAAAGAGAATGAAGCACAAATCCGGATAACCGGCAAAATCAGAGTTTCGATAAACCCTGTTTATCCGATTGTCGCTAACTTATTCAACATCGGAGCAACCCATGAGGTTGATGAAATTATTAATGTTATAAAAGAAGACGGTAAATGGAAGGTTTGTGGCAGCCTTTTTTCTTTGCCGGCAACATAAAAAAAATCCCCGGAATTTATTGAATTGTGATATTTTATTAAAATCACTGCCCAAAAAAATGTTTAAATATAATCAGATGCATCATTTTAGCGCAATAAAATTTATGTGTTTTTACAGCTCGTTATAAAAACGTTGATCTATTATCATTAAATTATATCGGAATATATGAAGCTTATATATGCTCCTATTCGCAAAAGAGCCCTCCAGATTGTTTCCCATTATCCTTCCCCTGATTTTTATCAGGACCATTGTCTATCAAATGAATTGTCCCGTCACTATTTTGAAACAAATCCCTTCACTGTTCAATTACGGGCGTTTGTTGCCAGGAAGTTAGAAGATGATTTTGGACATGGCCTTGAGCACGCAGTAAAGGTGGCCATGGACGCCGGCGCCTTGATGATCATTGAAAACAAACTTGTTGGCTCTTCCAATGACCTTATAAATCGCAGAGTCATTATTGTCCAATGCGCTGCTCTTCTCCACGATATCAAACGCAAACAAGAAAATCACGCGGTCCGGGGAGCTGCCTACGCCAGGAAGGTCTTGAAAACATATCCCTTTGATCCTGACGAAATTGAGGACATTTGTTTGGCCATTCGAAACCATGAAGCCTTCAAGAATACTGTAAAATCAAACACGCTCCAAGGTTCGCTTGTTTCCGACTGCCTTTATGATGCCGACAAATTTCGGTGGGGACCTGACAACTTTAGCGATACCGTGTGGACAATGGCGTCCTTTTTTAAAATTCCTGTTGTTAAATTTATGGAACTTTATCCCGGCGGAATGAACATGGTTGCTAAAATAAGGCCGACATTCCGTACAGATACGGGGAAAAAATACGGTCCACAGTTTATCGATATAGGGCTTGCCATCGGTAAAGAGCTATTTGATGTTATTAATACAAATTTTGCACATTTGTTATAGGCTGCTTATCTCTGAGGTTCGTGTGATGAAAACCGTATTTCCAGATACCGATAATTCAAACACAAAAGTTTTGTTGTGCATTACATTCATTATTACGGCAATTTTAACGATTTTTATTTTAAACGAAAACATCCAAGCGGCTGAAAAAGATTTTCCTTTTTATCCCGGTGAAAAGCTGACCTTTCAGCTTAAATGGACGGTTGTACCGGCAGGGGAAGGCATTTTGGAGATTCTTCCTATAGAAACAATAAAGGGGGTCAAAACATACCACTTTGTGTTGACGGCCAAATCCAATTCATTTATTGATTATATTTATAAAGTTCGGGATCGAATAGATGCCTATACAGACATTGAAATGACTCACACAATCCTGTATAAAAAAAACAGCGCGAAGGGAAAACCAAAAGAGAGGTGGTTGTAAATTTCAATTGGGATAACAACAAAGCTCAATATTCCACTCTGAAAAATGTCCGAGAACCGATTGACGTATTAAAGGGATCTTTCGATCCGTTATCTGCTTTTTATTACACACGTCTTTTCGATCTCAAAGAAAAGTTGATTATTGAACGCCCGGTAACGGATGGGAAAAAATGCATTATCGGCAAAGCATTTGTTATAAAAAAAGAAACACTTAAATTGACAAGCGGTACATATGATACCTATCTTATAGAACCTGAGATAAAACATGTGGGCGGTGTATTTGAGAAAAGCAAAAATGCTAAAATCCAAGTATGGGTTACCGCAGATAACCGTCGAATGCCTGTTAAAATAAAAAGTAAAGTCGTGGTTGGGAGCTTTGTGGCAGAACTTGTTTCGGCCACAAGTCTTGAAAAATAAGTTACCACCGACGATCCATCTTGAAGGAACTCGGCGATACATAAAACCGGATAAAAGCGTTTTCAGACAAGGGCGTTTTTTTAACATTGCAGAAAGACCGAAATATAAAATTATGACTAGCATACTGTTAATTAGCAATAAAGAGGCTGATCTAACTTTTATCTCCACCTTATTAAACAAATTCGTTTCTGATTGTCTGGTGATCACTGCCCAATCCGGACTTCAAGGAATAGAAAAAGCAAAGCATGAGTCACCCGGTGTGATTTTAATAGATATTGAAGTGCCGGAAATGGACGGATATAAGGTCTGTAACAGCCTAAAATCTCACGAAAAGACCAAATATATCCCGATCATTATGATCACGGAGGCCAAATCGGATTCTATAAGTCACAATGAAAGAATAAAAGCCGGAATTGATAGTTTCCTGAAAAAACCCTTCGACGAAGTTGAGCTCACGGCTCTGATCAATATGGCATTACGAATCCATGATTCGGAAAAAGAGGCGGTCAAACTTAAAAATAAGCTTCAACAGGCCCGGAAGATGCAGGCAATGGGAACTCTGGCCGGTGGTATTGCACACGAGTTCAACAACATGCTTTTCCCGATAATCGGGTATGCCGAGATGAGTATGTATGACCTGCCTGAACATAATAGGGTTAAAAATAACCTTAAAAAAATCCTCAAAGCGGCCAATCGTGCAAAAGACCTTGTTCAACAGATTCTCAATTACAGTCGCCAGGATGATCAGGAAAGGAAACCGCTTAAGGTACAATACATTATAAAAGAAACCCTGAAACTGACGAGGGCATGGTTCCCGGCAACCATTGAGATCCGTCAAAACATAGATAATGCCTGTGGCCCTGTTATAGCCAGCCCCTCCGAGATACAGCAGTTAATAATGGATATTTTCACCCATGCACATCATGCCATGAAAGAGAAAGGGGGTGTGCTGGAAGTGACCCTGTCAGAAGTGGATATGGATTCCCATGAATCGCCTTCAGGAACCGATCTGAAAAAAGGAGCCTATTTGCAACTTACCGTAAGCCATACCAGCCACGGCATTGAACATAAAAACATGGGACAAGATCCTCATGTTACACTCCATGCCCAGGGCAAGGGAACCGAGACAGGTCTATACGGTGAAGATGAAATTTTTCAAATCTATCAGGGAACTATCAGCATTGATAATGATCCGGATAAGGGGACGACGGTCCGGATTTATCTGCCGCTTACCCATACCAAGTCAGACGAAATTCCGACGATATCTGCGGAGCAACCCTTTCCCATGGGCCATGAGTCTGTTTTGCTGATCGATGATGAAGAAGATGTGTTGGAAATGATGCATTCAATGATTGAAAAACTCGGCTATCAAGTTATTTCAAGAAACAACAGCATTGAAGCCCTGGATACTTTTCGAAGCCACCCCCGGCAGTTTGATCTGGTCATTACTGACCAGACTATGCCGGAAATGACGGGTCTGGAACTGGTCGAGCAGCTGATACAAATCCGTCCGGATATTCCGGTTATTCTTTGTACCGGCTACATGGAGATGATCACGGAAGATAATGCCGGATCTCTGGGCATCGGCACATATGTCATGAAACCTGTCCGTATCAGTGATATCTCGGTAAAAATCCGGAACCTGTTGGATCAAAAATAGCAATTACAGGGGTTGGGTGTTAGGAGAAAAATATGAACCATATCAATGAAAAAAGCCCTGAACACTTTAATATTATGGTTGTAGAGGACGAGGAACTCATCAGGGATATGATTCGGCAGAATATCGAACGGACCGGCTATAAATGCACCATTGCCAAAAGCGGAACAGAAGCTTTAAAAATTATGGCCGAACACAGCAAGAGAATAGATATCATCATAACAGACATCAGAATGCCGGGTGTAAACGGAATCGAATTAACCAAGAAAGTCAAAGAAAATTATGATTCTGACGTCATCGTTATGACCGGATTTGTGGAAGATTTTGATTATGAAAAAGTTATCGAAAGCGGTGCAAGTGACTTTTTTCAAAAACCTATTAATTCCAAAGAGTTAATGCTAAGACTCAAGCGGGTTCTCAAAGAGCGCATCCTTCTTGCCGAGAGAAACCGGGCGGATAAGGAACTTAAAAGAAACATCGAAAAACTACAAAATGCTCAAGAACAAACCGTCGCCGCATTGGCATCCACTGCCGAAATCAGGGACCCTTATACTTCCGGCCATCAAAAGAATGTTGCCAAACTTGCCTGTTTCATAGCAGAACATATGGGCCTTTCGGCAGATCTGATCAAAGGGCTCCGTATTGCAGGGTTGCTTCATGATATCGGCAAGATATCCGTGCCTGCAGAGATTCTCAGTAAACCCGGTAAAATAACAAAAGACGAAAGAAATATTATTAAAAATCATTGCCGGGTAGGCTATGAGATTTTAAAAGGCATAGAATTTCAATGGCCTGTTGCCGAAATCGTTTTGCAGCATCATGAAAGGATAGATGGATCCGGATATCCTCTGGGACTTCAGGAGGAAGAAATTCTTTTGGAAGCAAGAATCTTGGCGGTTGCAGATGTAATTGAGGCCATGTCTTCTCATCGACCTTACCGAGCGGCGCTCGGTTTAGATGAGGCTTTGGAAGAAATCCGCGGAAAACGAGGGATTTTATTTGATCCCGTAGTGGTGGACGCCTGTCTGGATCTTGCTTCCAAAGACAAAGTGAAATTTGAGTAAAAAGGGGCGTTTCGCAACGGTCTCTTATCGCATATAGATATTCTCGCTGTAAACCGGTTATGAAATTTTATCCGTAGAATCACACAGATCATAAAGGGGACATGGGGCGCATTCGGGCTTTCTTGCCCTGCAAACAGATCTTCCAAAATAAATAAGTTGTAAACAAAAGTCATTCCACTCATTTTTGGGAATGATTTTCATCAGATCAAACTCGATTTTTACGGGATCATGGTTTTCTGTTAGCCCCAGTCTTTTCGAAATCCTTGCCACATGGGTGTCCACAACAATTCCCGGAATACCAAAGGCAGCGCCAAGAACTACATTAGCGGTTTTGCGCCCTACCCCGGGAAGTTTAACCAGCTCATCCAAGGTTCGCGGCACTTCACCGTTGTATTTTTCTATAAGATATGCAGAGCATTTTCTGATGTTTTTTGTTTTGTTGCGAAAAAAACCTGTGGATCGAATAAGTTTTTCAATAGTCTCAACGGATGCGTGGGCAAAAGCGTCGGGAGTTTTCAGTGTGTTGAACAAATCTTTTGTTACGCTGTTAACCTGTTTGTCCGTACACTGAGCAGACAGTATGGTTGCCACGAGTAACTCAAAAGGGTTCCTGTAACGCAGCTGGGTTTTGACATTCGGAAATGTGGTTTTTAGTATGTTACGAATTATGGCAATCCGGGCTTTATTTTTTTTGGGTGTGGTTTTTTTTGACATTAGCGACGCTTTGCGAAATAATAACAGTTAATACATTTTTAACCGGTGAAACGCTTTTTGTATTTATTTTTGAATTTTCCTTTATCATGAATTTATCTATAAATAAAGTACGCGCTTTGGGCCTTTGTTCGGGCGGCCTCGACAGTATATTGTCAGCGCTGATTTTACGAAAACAGGGGATCGTCGTTGAATGGGTAACTTTTGAAACACCGTTCTTTTCATCTGAAAAGGCTCGGCAGGCATCGAGCCTAACCGGAATACGGTTATGGGTCAGAAACATCACCCCGGTTTATCTAGAGATGTTGAAAAATCCTCACTGCGGTTATGGAAAGTACATGAACCCTTGCATGGACTGCCATGCTTTAATGTTCAGACTGGCCGGTACAATAATGAATGAAAACCAATTCAATTTTCTTTTCAGCGGCGAAGTTCTCGGCCAGCGACCCATGTCCCAGAATAAGCAGTCTCTTCGTTATGTGGAGAAACAGTCCGGGTTTGATGGCTATATATTGCGCCCGTTAAGTGCAAAAAGGCTTCCCATAACCATACCTGAAAAAAAGGGGCTTGTAAACAGGGATCTGTTGTTGGACATTTCGGGGAGATCGAGAAAATGCCAGATGGAACTCGCCCAAGAATTTGGAATTACGAGCTATCCTGCTCCTGCGGGCGGCTGCTTGCTAACGGACAAAAGCTATTCGTCCCGGCTAAAGGACCTCTTTGATCACCAGGATTCCTATACTGAAGAAGAACTTCATCTTCTAAAGCATGGGCGACACCTTCGCCTGAGCAAAAACACTAAAATAATCATTGGGCGAACCCAGAAGGATAATGAAAAGATAATAAAATATTATAACCCGTCTGTAGATACCCTAATTAAAGTTAAAAATTTCCCGGGCCCCACGGTTCTTATGCCCCATGGCGGCAGCAAAGAAATTATGATTCTGGCGGCCTCAATATGTGCAGGTTACAGTAAGGCCCCGGTTTCCACATCTGTGCAAGTTGGAGCCGTAACCCCCAAAGGAAATGAAACATTCAAGGTCATCGGCATCCCGCCATCCGATATCAGGCATTTTTTAATATAAGACCTAACCCGCATTTCTCACTACTCTGGGCGGCTCATTTTCGAGTCGAAGATCCCGGCATTGGGCTTGAGTGAAACCAAATCAGAGGAATCGCAACATGTTCAATAAACTCCCCCTTTTCGACACATGAATTCACTTGATTTCTAAAAAGATAGGGTAACCGTAAAGTCAAATGTTTTGATATGGGCAATCAAGGGCCATTGTAATCCATCAGGAAATTAATTGCCTGTAAAAATCCAGAGATTACTTCTCAAGTTCAACAGTTGCAGTGATCTTTGGCGAAACTTCCGGGTCCATAGAGCCCTTGAAGCCATTTTCGGTATACACGTCACTGAATTCATGACTGAGCAATAAGCGTTTGATTTGTTCAAGGTACTCCTCATAGCGCGAGAGGTAAAACGACAGGGGACGAGGAAAGTTGATTCCTACAATACCGTCGATAAACATCTGACTAATTTCACGGTGCCGCTGCAAGGTGAACTGGGAGCTTACCAAAATATGACGTTCGTCTTCGGAAAGTGTGCGCAAGAATTGCGGCAACGCCACACGGGAACGAGGTTGATACATCCAGAAGTACAGCATGTCCAAGGCATGGATCATGATGATTTTCTCCAAATCTCGAGCTTCTGCATCTGCTTTCCGCTTTAGGTTGGATGAATACTCAAGAATCTTTAACGTCTCCACATCCGGATAGAGCAGTTCCAGTTGAACATAAATGTCCAAAAGCTCTCTGAACTTGTTTTTGTACTCACGAAAACGAATCCGGATATTTTTGTGTCGGTCGGCTGTTCCTTCAATGAAACCCGCAACAAAATCCGACGCGGCTTTGGATATAATCGCCGCCCACTTTTGCAGAATATCATTGACACCCACCGTTCCGGACATGGTTAAGATGCCTCCGATGGCTGCATTCAATGCCACGGCCACAGGAATTGACAGGATGCTGCGGAAGAAGTTTCCATACGCCGCGCCTTTGGGTAACCCCCTGAAAATATTATGGGTGGACAAGTAGATGCCGTTGGCCAGGGCCATGAATGTGTACAGAAGCACCGGGCTGCTCTCTATTGTGATGCCGAATCCCCGATCCAATATCACGGTCTTTACCAGGTAATCCAGTAACGGTACGGAGAACCCGGTGAAAAGCAGAGAATCCGTGATACGGGACCAGCTGATGTAATCATTCCAGTTCAAGAGCGGTGAGCGGCGAAAGCCACCCCCTCCCAGGATGGATTGAAGAATATTGCGCAGTCCGGTAATGCCGAACCAGATAAATGCCCCTAAATAGGCCAACACCCACCAGTCCTTGGTCAGGGCAAAGGTTAGAAAAGCCGGGACAAATCCGATCAAAACCTTGAGGGCGTTTTTCAGGTTGGAATTCAAATAGCTCCAACGGAATCGTCTCCATCTTTCAGGCGATTTGGGCGGCTTAAGATATAGTCCGTTGACAATTTCCTTTTGGGCGCCGCCGAGGGTCACGATGTTGCCCGGGCGGACCATACGGGTAGAGGTGGCCTGGACCTCCCAGCCTTGCCTGTGCCCAAATCTCAGTAATCCGAAAAAGGGAAGAATTGTTGCCAAGCGGTTTATTACCTTGCCAAACGGCCCCTCCTCTTCATGTGGAATGTAAACCTTGTATTTGTAAGCATTGATTCTAATGGGAATCGTTTCACGAATATCAGTTCGACAATCCAGCACAATTTGCCGCTGTGCCCGTTTCGGCAGCGTTTCCTTGATCGCCAGTCCCATCCCGTGAATTTTGGGGGAGCGGCCCGTAGAGTCGCTTCCGATCCTCGCTTTGAGGGGCTTTCCCGTGTAGTAGGACCTTAATATATCAATATCGTAAAGAATCGTAATCAGCTTGTCTATCTGTTCGCCGTTGGCTGAAGTTCCTGAACCCTTTAGCCTTTCAATAATCTCACGAATGCTTTGCTTCAGACGAATCGCACTCCCTTCGTTGATCGCCTCCTGCAACCGGCTTATCTCAGCAATATGAGTGGTCTTGCCTGCGGCATGATCTTTTAGATTGAATATCTCAAGCCGAGTGATCATCCCTTGGCAATCGTAAAGAAGTTCAAGAACATCTTCAGCTTTCAAGTCGGTTAAATTCAGCGTCACCCGGTATCCGGAATGGAGTTGAGTCAGCCATCCCAAAATTTCAAATGGATTCAGTCGCAACAGCTCCGGGATATCAGTGCCATCGTCGGACATTTCGGGATACCTGATCTCAGGGTTTTTTTCAGACTCCAGATAGCCGTCGATGACAGATTCGAAATCCAGCGTGTTCATGGTCTCGATCCACCGAATGATGGTGTTGCATCGTTCAGGATTTGCCAAAGGAAACTCTGCTCTCACCCGTTCGGCTTCCCCCTTCAACACCTTCAGCATCCGGTCATGGATGAAATTCGATAGATGCAATTTGGATTTCTGTCCGATGCCCACATACGCCATAAACTCTTTCTCATCAATCGGCGGCAACTCGATCCCGTAAATCCGATTGATCTCCAGCCGATGGGTTTCGTTGAATTTATTTAGAAGCGCCGGGACATACTCTTGCTGGTACAACGATACCCGGCGACCGGCCTCCATGAACTTCATAACCGTGGGTTCAGCAAGAAAACAGAGAAATGACTGTGCATCGTCAAACCCACGAGGCACCCATATGAGTTGAACGTATTTTTCACGAAATCGAGCGAAAAACTCGATGCCGATTCGAATATCGATTTCCAGAATTCTGGCGGCTTCAAGAAGTTCCGCCGCAGAACGCGGCTCGATAAAGTTATAGTGGATGACCCGCAAGCGTTTGATGCCTTTTATCCAGGCATCCATGATCAGATGGGTAGAAGACTTACGTCCTTTTGTGTTGACGTCATGTACGTGATCGTCAAATGCAATTTGATTCCACTCTTCGGGCATTTCCAGGAGATGATAGCGTTTAAGCTGCCGACGAACAATGCGAGGTTTCCCGGATGCCGTTATCCGGAAGTCATGAGCCAGTTGCAGTTGTTTGCGGTAATCGCCGTGGACCCGCACCAAGTCCTTCATGATTTGTAGTAACACCCTGGCGGTATTTTTGGGCATTGGACCTTCGGCCGTATCTATGACTTCTTTGCGCAATGAACGCAACGCATTGATACGATCTTCAACCCCACCGACTTCCAGAAAACTTAACAGGTGGACAACCGCATAGGCAATACGCAACCCTCTGGTTTCAGTCATTTCTTTGATGCCATGGGAGTGGAAATACGGATAGTAAAATTGGCGGGCATGCTTGTTGTTGCTTTTTCCTAGCAGTACATCGTTGACGATTCGAATCAGTTCATGGTCACGCTTATCAAAAAAAAGCCAAGAGACTTTATCGTTCATAATGAGTAATGATAATAATTTGTTACCTAGAGAGCATGGCTCTCATCATATCGCCCGCATTTTGAGCATGGTCTGCGATAAAGCCGATTGTTTCAGCCAGCCTTATCAAATGAAATATGCTAACGGCATCGGTATCCATGTTAAAAACCTTTTTTTTAATAATATCTTCAAATCTATCGGCCTCGTGTTCTTGCCGGCGCAATTTGCGAATGATATCTTTGACCACGACTCGTTGATCTTCGGAGTAAGTTTTGAAGTATTCTCTTGCTTGGGCAACCATCGTGCTTAACACTTCAATGGGATCAATAACTGAATCCACCAGAAGCGCAAAGTCCTTTTTAAGCTCCTGCGGAGTTTTTTTTGTGCTTCTATAGGAAATCCAGTCGAGTGTATCTTCCACAGCATCAATAACACCATCCTGTTCTCTTAAATACCTGAACACCAAAAAATTAGATATGGGCATCATGGTTTCTTTTGGAATATGCCCCCGGATGCGACGCTTGATGACATCTGCTTGACTTTCAATCTGAATAATTTCTTGTCTGAATTCTTCAAATGTTTTACATTTGGGCGAAAAATGGCACTCCATGGCCTGCTGAAAAGCCCAGGCACATTCCTTGACCTTTTCCGCATGTTCCTGAAGGCCTTCAAATGGTGAAGTCATAAACATTTCAAAAATTGGTACGCGCATAGACATCTCCTTCTATAACAAGACTTGAAGTAATTTAAATAGAACCATACTGATAACCGCAGAAGCAGGCACAGTTAAAACCCAGTATAACATAATTTTAAAAATAACGCCAAAGTTAACCGCTTCGATTCCGCGCGCAAGGCCTATTCCCATAACTCCGCCCACTGCAGCATGAGTTGTGGATACCGGCAGTCCCATTTTCGAAGCTAAAAGAACCGTTGTGGCTGTTGCGAAATTCACTGAAAAACCTCGTGTATTACTGAGAGTGGTAATTTTTTTCCCCATGGTTTCCATGACGCGGTGACCGGCCATTGAAATTCCACAGGCAATACCGATACCTCCAAAGAGCATGAGGAAAACCGGCACCGGCACTGTGGCGCCGACACTGCCTGTTTTGACCAGAGAATAGATTACAGCAAGAGGGCCGATGGCATTGGCCACATCATTTGCCCCCTGTGCAAGAGCAACATAGCAGGCTGTCCCGATTTGGATAAACCGAAATATCTCTTCTGCACCATCAAAGTTGCTTTCTTTAACAAAGCGTTTTAATAGGTTCATCCCGGCGAATCCAAAGAAAATTGCCACAATGAATGCTATAATCAGAGCATCCGACGCTTTGATACACAGATTTTTTCCCAAAGGCGTCTTAAACAGAAATGACAAAACAACGATGAAGACAGTGGTACCGATGAAAAAGGGAGATAATTTTAGAGACCGGACGAAAGCATTTTCTTTGGAGAGAATTAATTTTAAGATAATTTTGAACAATAAATAGGAGACTACAAGACTGAAGATAGGGGAAATAATCCAGCTTATTACAACAGCAGCGAGTTTTGTCCAATTAATAATTGAAAATCCGCCGGCTATGATTCCAAAGCCGGTCATAGCACCAACAATCGAATGGGTTGTAGAAACCGGTAAAGATTTCCACGTGGCAAAGTTGACCCACAAGGAAGCAGCCAGCATCGCAGAAAGTGCGCCGATAAGCACTTGATGGGGATCGGTTAGAATATCCGTCGAGACAATGCCTTTACGGATTGTATTGGTAACATGGGAGCCAATAAATACGGCGCCGAGAACATTCAATATTACGGCTATAAATACGGCCTGACGAATTGTAACAGCCTTGGCACCTACAACCGGAGCCATGGAGTTGGCAACATCATTGGCGCCTATGTTCCAGGCCATATAAAAACCAATAATGTAACCAAAAATCAGGACGTAACTTTCTTGAGGCATTATTAATGTAATATGTTTTTAAATTATTATATTAAAGCAGAAACAATCGGCAGATACGGCAATACCTTTTATGCCTTAGACGGTAACTACCTCCCAAACCTTTTATCCGATGTTCTATGTTTTTCAATCTTATTAGCAGACTGAAAAATGATGGGCGATCAAAATGCATTAGTAAGTTATGGCAAAGATACGACTCACCTTTTTCAATAAACAAACTGTATCAATTTTATACACTTCCATAAAACTCAGAACCCATATCACAAAATCGGTAAAGAATACAAAGGATAAGTGTAAAAACCGTAGCAGCTGAACAGGCAACGACCGGATAGTTGCTGTCGGGTCAATATCCTAAACAATTTTTATGTGTCTTATCGAGAATTAAAATTTAACAGTAACATTCTGCTTTGACAGCTAATTCTAAAAAAATGATGTCCCAAGAAATAAATATTTAAAAATGGCAGATAATCTATGAAAAATAGCATATATGAAAGAATTTATGTTTGTTAATAACTTAAACACAAAGTTGGATATGATTGAAATGCCTGTAGAAATATAGTGTCCGAAAAAGGGTTGTATTTAAAAGCAGTTGGCAATTTAAAGATAATTAGACTAATAATAACAATAATATATAAATTCATGACTGCTTGTTAATAAAAAAATGAAAAACCGGATTTATCCGGCTTGACGCAAAAATACTGACCTGTTAGATAAATTATAAATTTTTTCGATATTCAGTCAGTATGTTGATAACCTGTGATAACACCCCTAAATCGTATGATTTAGTTTTTTTCCTATTTATTCCCTCTAAAAAAGCAGATCACTCTGTTTGTTATAATTCAAGAATATAGATCTTTATGAAGACACTTTGGAACGAGGTTAAAACTTCAATAAAGTCACGGATTCCTGCTCACAGCTTCAGGATGTGGATTGAACCGCTGCAACCGGCAAGGTGTGATGAAAACGGTTTTTTCCTTTTTTCTCCCAACTTTTTTTCCAAAAAACGGGTTCTTGAAAATTATGGAGCCCTGATAGAATCAGAAATAAAAAAAGTCTCGGGAAGAGCATGCAAGCTTTGTATCGAAATTTCCGGAAAGAACGCCCCCTCCCAACCAAAATCAGATAATAATCTTCAGCTGCCGCTTCCCAATATCAACGTGCGTCCGCACAACGGTCGTTTTTTGAAAAGCGATTTTACCTTTGACCAGTTTGTGGTCGGAAGCAATAATGATTTTGCTTATTCCGCCTCCCTATCACTGGCTTCACGAAAAAATGCTTCCCAAAATGCTCTGTTCTTATTGTCAAAGACCGGGATGGGGAAAAGCCATCTTACCCAGGCCGTGGGGCACTATATCTTGTCCGAACATCCCTCAGACCGTGTCTATTATATAACGGCAGAGGACTTTAGCAATGAGATGGTTTATGCTTATCAGCACGGTTCTATCAATGCCTTTAAGAAAAAATACAGAAATCAATGTGACGTCATGCTGCTTGAAGACGTTCATTATCTTAGGGGCAAGGAACGCACCCAGGTCGAGCTTGCATTAACCCTTGATACCCTGTTTGAAGCCGGTAAGAAAATAATCTTTTCGAGTTGTTATCTTCCGGCAGACATCCCGAAACTCGACAATAAATTGAGATCACGTCTCTCCTGCGGCCTCATTTCAAACATTGATCCCCCGGATTTTAAGACAAGGGTCAGGATACTGCATAAAAAAGCAACGCTTAACGGTTGTAAAATTCCCGAACCCGTTATCCATTATCTATCCGGTGAACTTACGGAGGATGTAAGACAGCTTGAAAGCGGCCTTGTCAGCGTTACTGCCAAATCACTTCTTTTGGGGGAACCCATTGATCTTAAGCTTGCAGAAAGTGTCGTCAAGAATATCGTACGCCAACAGAAAAATATCACCATAGATGTTATCAAGAAGATGGTTTGCAAACATTACAGTGTTTCCATAAGTGACATTGTTTCAGGTTCACGCAAACAACCATTTGTGCGAGCGAGACAGATAGCAATTTACCTGTCGCGCAGATATACGGATACTTCTCTTCAGGAAATTGGGAGAAGCTTCAACAGATATCATGCCACAGCCCTTTATTCCATCAACGCCGTTGAACGGGAATTAAAAGAAAATGGCCCTATGCAGAAACAGGTGGAATTTCTTTGTCAAAAAATAGAAGCAGGAAAATTTTGATGTAAAGGAATTCTACAGGGACCTATTCCGACTATCGTACAATGGTCGGCATCAACCATCCGGCATTAAATTTGCTCTGAGTTGACCGCAGGCAGCGGAAATATCCTGGCCCTTGCTGTGACGAATAATAGCCGTATAATTGTTTTTATTAAGGATTTCTTTGAAGTTAAGAATTGCGGATTCTTCAGGCCGGTTAAATTCACTCCCTTCATACGCATTAAAGGGAATAAGATTTATTTTTGCACGGATCGGTCTCAGCAACTTGACCAGGCGTTTTGCATCTTCTGTAGAATCGTTTATTCCTTTTAAGAGAATATATTCGAAGGTAATTCTACGTCGGGGCGGTAAAGGATATCCGGTACAGGCATCAAGCAGTTTCTCCAGAGGATATTTTCGGTTTATCGGCATCAGCATATTACGGGTTTTGTTATCCGTAGCATTTAAGGATATTGCCAGATTAACGGTTGTCTCACGGCCCAGGTCAGAAAGCTTTGGGACCAAACCCGCTGTGGATACGGTCAGCCTGCGGCTTGAAAATCCAAGCCCGTAATTGCTGTCGGTAAGAGTCGTAATGGCGCTGACCACGTTGCTGTAATTTGCCAGTGGTTCACCCATCCCCATGAGCACAATGTTGGTGAGACGCTTTGAATCACCAAGACATTTTGAGACGTCGCGCACCTGGGCAATAATTTCACCTCTGGTAAGATTTCGTACAAACCCACCCCTGGCGGTAAGGCAAAATCTGCACCCCTGTGCGCAGCCCACTTGACTTGATATGCAAAGCGTATAATGATTTTTTTCAGGAATCAGCACAGTTTCAACATATTTTCCGTCAGTGAGTTTAAAAAGATATTTTTGGGAACCGTCTTGTGATGTTTCGATCCGGGCCGTTTCAAGTCGGTCAATAGAAAAATGGCGTGAGAGGAGGTTTCTGCTTTGTTTGCCCACATCGGTCATTATATCAAAAGTGTCTGCCTGGCGAAGATGGATCCACTTCAGGATCTGAGCGGCACGATACGGCTCAAGCTCATTGCTTTGGAGCCATAACACAAGCTGGTCATGGGTAAGTTCTTTAATGTCGGTTTTTTTTAATCTTGACATAATGCTATATTACTATTAATTTGAAAGATTTCAATAAAAACTTTATGGGTGTTTTTATGTTTGACAATCTCAGCGACCGACTCAATGCCGTATTTAAAAAGCTTAAGGGGCACGGCAAATTAACAGAAAAAAATATCGAGGAGGGATTGAAAGAAGTCAGGATGGCTCTGCTTGAGGCTGATGTCCATTACAAAGTCGCAAAAAAATTTGTTGCTGATATCAAGAAACGGGCCCTGGGTCAGGAAGTTATGGAAAGCCTGACTCCCGGCCAGCAGGTTATAAAAATAGTCAATCAAGAACTCACGGAACTGATGGGGGGCCGACTCGAGGATTTGAACCTTTCGGGTTCTCATCCCGCATCTATAATGCTGGTGGGTCTGCAAGGGTCCGGCAAAACCACAACCGCCGGCAAACTTGCCGTTTATCTGAAAAAACAGGGAAGGAAGCCCTACCTTGTTCCGGCGGATATTTATCGTCCTGCTGCTATTGAACAGCTAACTAAGCTGGGTGACCAGCTCTCGGTTCCGGTATTTCCGTCCAACCCGGAAATTGATCCGGTTAAGATTTGTCAAGAAGCAAGAGCCACAGCGCATAGGGAACTATGTGATACGCTGCTTATAGACACCGCAGGACGTTTACATATAGACGAAGAGTTAATGACCGAGCTTTGCCGTATCAAGGATGCGGTAACGCCGTCTGATATTTTGCTTGTGGCGGATGCCATGACCGGACAGGACGCTGTCAATATCGCCGAATCATTTAATAATGCCCTTGACATTGGCGGTGTTATTCTCACAAAAATGGACGGTGACGCCCGTGGAGGAGCAGCGTTATCCATAAAATCGGTTACAGACAAACCCATAAAATTTATTGGTGTGGGTGAGAAACTGAGCGACCTGGAACCGTTTCATCCTGACAGGATGGCCTCAAGGATACTTGGTATGGGTGATGTCCTTACCATGATCGAAAAGGCACAGACGGTTGTTGACGAAAAGAAAGCGGTTGAACTTGAAAAAAGGCTGAGAAAAAATGAATTTACTTTAGAAGACTTTCGTGATCAAATGGTTCAGATAAGGAAGATGGGCTCTATTTCTGAACTGATCAATATGATTCCCGGTATGGGTAAGATTAAACAGCTGAAAAATCTCGAGGTTGACGAAAATGAATTTATTAAAATAGAAGCGATGATAAATTCCATGACCCCCCAGGAACGACGTCAGCACACTTTAATCAAAGGGAGCCGTCGCAAAAGGATTGCCAAAGGAAGCGGAACTAGTGTACAGGATATAAATAATTTGCTTAAAAATTATACTCAAGTTGTTAAAATGATGAAAAAAATCACCAAGGGCGGAATGCGAGGATTGGGCCGGGGAATGCTGCCCTTTTGAAGGAGATCGAATATGTCAGTTAAAATCAGATTGGCCAGACACGGAGCAAAGAAAAGACCTTTTTATCGAATTGTCATTGCGGATAGTGAATCACCTCGGGACGGCAAATTCCTTGAAAATGTAGGAACATACGATCCTCTGGTAGATCCTGCGAAGGTGTCTCTGAAGCAAGAACGGATTAAGCACTGGATCGGTCAGGGGGCTATCCCTACACACACGGTTAAAAATCTTTTGAAAAAACAAGGTTTTTTTGCTGCTACCACATAATATCTTTACCTCTATTTCTCAACAGCCAACAAAGGAGATGAAGCTATGAAAGAGCTGATCGACTACATTGCTAAGGCGCTGGTTGATAATCCGGAGCAGGTTACGGTCTCTGAGGTAGAGGGTAACCGGACTTCGGTATTAGAGCTAAAAGTGGCTAAAGAGGATCTGGGAAAAGTTATCGGAAAACAGGGTCGAACGGCAAGAGCCATGCGAACCATATTGAGTGCGGCTTCTGCTAAATTAAAAAAGCGTTCGGTTCTTGAGATTTTAGAATAGTATTGTGGAGAAAAATGGGTTTGTCCCTGTTGGAAAGATCGTCGGCACCCATGGTGTAAAAGGAAATATTAAGGTCTATTCCTACGCTGAATCCTTGTCCGTTTTCAAGCCAGGCAGTTTGATCCTTTTAATCAATCCCAAAGGACTTGAAAAAAGCTATAAAATAAGATGGGTTAAACCTCACGGCAAGCTCGCCCTTTTAGCACTCGAAGGTGTAGAGAACAGGAATTCCGTTAAAGCCCTTATGGGTTCCGTGTTTGTTATTGAACAGTCCCATCTTCCTGAACCCGAAGACGGATCATACTACTGGTTTGATATTATCGGGATTTCAGTTTTCACAACCCATGATGAGTATCTGGGCGTGGTTGAATCGATAATTCCTACGGGAAGCAACGACGTCTTTGTTGTCAGAGATCCGAATAAAGTTCATGATAATGAAACACTGATCCCTGCGATTGGGTCGGTGATTTTGGAAATCGATCTTAAGCGTAAAACAATGCGGGTGGATTTACCGGAAGGATTATGAAGGGGTGCCGTATGAATTTCATAGTCCTGACTATTTTCCCGGAAATGTTTAATCCTTTTTGGGAACATGGGATTATTAAACGGGCCATAGATCGAAACAAGATTTTGGCATCGTCCGTCAATATCAGAGATTTTGCACAAGGGAAACACCGCACGACCGATGACAGGCCGTACGGCGGAGGGTGTGGAATGATTATGAAACCCGAACCGCTGGCCGCTGCCATCCGGGCTGCCACAAAAAAAGTTCCTTTGTCCAAAAGAATCCTGCTGACGCCTCAGGGGCGACGTTTTGATCAGGACATGGCCCGAGAATTCGCATCATGGGACGGAATTATTTTTGTTTGCGGCCGGTATGAGGGGGTGGATGAACGTATTTGCCACAATTTGATCGATGATGAGGTTTCCATCGGTGATTATGTCCTGACCGGGGGCGAATTGGCAGCCATGGTTATCATCGATGCGGTAACCCGACTGATTCCCGGTGTGCTTGGCGGCAAGGACTCTGCGGGAAAAGATTCGTTTTCAGGAAGTGTTTTAAAATATGCACAATATACGAGGCCCAGGACATTTGAAGGTGTCGATGTCCCTGAAGTTCTGTTGTCGGGTAATCATAAAGAAATTGAAAAAGCAAGGCTTGAATCATCGCTCATACGAACCTTTTTGAAAAAGCAAGATTTGCTTGAAAACAGATCCTTGAGCACAGAGGAGATAAAAATTCTGAAAAAATGGTGCCGCGATATTGAAAAAATCATATATGACCAATCTGTACGTGGCCCTGACCCATTATCCGGTGATCAATAAGAACGGTGATATTATAACATCCGCCGTAACCAATCTCGACCTGCACGATATATCAAGGGCTTCAAAAACATACGGGGTACGATCCTTTTATGTGGTAACGCCCTTAGAAGATCAGCAAGCCCTGGTTAAAAAGATTGTTTGGCACTGGATAGAAGGAACAGGATCAAAATATAACCCAAAGCGTCGAGAAGCCTTGGAGCTGATTATAATAAAAAACTCGATAGATGATGTAAAAACCCATATCCGTGAACACCACGGAGATTTTCCGAAAACGGTGGTTACCAGCGCCCGTCACACCCCGGGCAACTTAAGCTTTGGCAATTTTCGGGAAATGCTGCAAGATGGCAACCTTTATCTTTTGATATTTGGCACCGCCTGGGGATTGCCGGAAAATTTTATCGCAGAGGCGGATTACATACTGAATCCGGTTATTGGCAATACAGATTACAACCACCTTTCCGTGCGGTCTGCCGTTGCCATTATTCTGGACAGGCTGTTTGGAAGAAATCAATAACATCGCGAAGTCATTTTATACAACATTTTGATTAAAGCGGAATTTAAAAAAAAGAAAAACCCTATACAATCAAGTCGAAATAATGTATAGGCGCTTCTTTAAACTTTTTTGACATTTTTTTAGACGCTGATTAAAGCAAGATCGACAACATATTGTCGACAATTATTTTAATAGGTAAACTCATACAATTTGCTTTTGGCTTGTCCAAGATAGGTGATTATTATGGAAACAATAAGACAGTTAGAAAGAGAGATGATGCGGCTGGATATCCCTTCTTTTGCCTCCGGCGATACCGTAAAAGTTAACGTCAAAATAAAGGAAGGAGAAAAGGAGCGTATTCAGGTGTTTCAGGGGGTAGTAATCAGCAAACGTGGAAGCGGTACCGGGGCTACGTTTACCGTCAGGAAGGTTTCCTACGGCATAGGGGTTGAGCGAATTTTTCCGCTGCATTCCCCTGTCATCGACAAAATTGAAGTGATTACTCGCGGACGGGTTCGCCGTTCAAAAATCTATTACCTTCGCAAACTCAGGGGTAAGGCGGCAAGGATAAGGGAACGTCGCTTAACCTAGTGTGTTTCATGGGCTCAGACCTTTGGTTATTCGAAAAAAAAGCCATTGAAAAAGGCTTTTTAAAAATTGCAGGCATTGATGAGGCCGGTCGGGGACCGCTGGCCGGCCCGGTTGTTTCTGCAGCTGTTGTACTCCCCTCTTGTTTTCAGGTCCCCGGCATATGCGACTCAAAGAAATTAACGCCAAAAAAACGGGATTATTTTTACGAAAAGGTTTACGAACTTGCCGTTTCCATCGGAATAGGAATCGTTGACCCACCGGAAATAGATCGTATTAACATTCTTCAAGCATCCCTCATGTCTATGGCCATAGCGGCCGAAAATCTTGCCCCTCAACCGGATTACCTGCTTATAGACGGTATCTTTACTATTTCGTCAGCCCTGCCGCAAGAACCCATACCCAAAGGTGACGGGCTAAGCATTTCCATTGCCGCTGCATCTATCGTTGCCAAGGTTACTCGAGACAGACTGATGGAAAGCTACCATCAGTATTATCCGCAGTTTGGATTTTCCAAACACAAAGGATACCCAACCAAAGCCCACAAAGCCGCCATTAAAAAATACGGCTGCAGCCCCATCCATAGACGAAGCTTCAAGGGGGTTAAGGAACACCTGTGACCGGCAACTCATTATAATTTAACGTCTCGGAAATTCTTCAATTTAATGAAAATAAAGGTGTTTTTTAGACTCATATTTTTAACTCGGACATGGAATATTGGAATGATGGAATATTGGAATAATAATTTAAAGAAGATGACATTTCCGTATTTAATTCCCGTCAAGAGGAATTTTACAATAAACCAACTTTCCATTTTACCAGAACCCAATATTCCAGTGTTCCAATATTCCATCATTCCAATTGTGAGCGAAGCGAGCCATCTTGAAACTCATTCAAGACAGTTTATATGTAAAATATTTCAGGAGAATGTCCATGATTATTAAATTTATTCCCATTGGAACGGTACATACGGCTGCCCGCAACCTGCCACGACATTGGAGCGTTTCTGATGTGGAGGGTACGCTGGAAATCCTGCCCGAGTATACCGAGGGTCTTTCGGACATTACTGCCGGCCAGCGTATTGTGGTGCTGTTCCATTTTCACAAGAGTCCGCCTTTTATACCCGAATTGCTAAAACAGACGCCCCCCCACCGGAATAAGGCGTTGGGCGTGTTCAGCATTTGCTCACCCCGACGACCCAACGCTATCGGTCTTTCGGTACTGGAGGTACTATCAAAGGACGTCAACCGGATTCGGGTGCGGGGCCTGGATATGATTGACGGTACGCCCATTTTGGACATCAAGCCTCACATTGAGGACCCGCACAGCTGCCCAAGCCACCCGGGACCCCGTCGGGAGGAAACCCCCTGAGGGAGGGATTTTTTGCAACCATGTCACGCGTAAGAACCGGAAGACGAATCTACTATAATATTTTCTCTTATGTATATGATGCGTTTGTGAATCTGCATGCGCGTCGAGATGCCGGAGATACTCGGAACTTTTTGGTCGAGATGGCCAACCCGGAGGGGAAAACCCATCCGGCGATTCTCGATATCTGCTGCGGGACAGGAGCTGTTATTGCGGCATTTGCCAATCGCTATCCCGAAAGCGTAACCGTGGGCTATGATTTTTCCCGGGGCATGTTACGTAAAGCGCAAAACAAACAAGAATCCCGGAAAACTACCCTCATAGAAGGGGATGCGGCCGCCCTTCCCTTTGCTGATGAGAGTTTTGATGTGGTCACTTGCTCCCATGCGTTGTATGAACTGAAACGGCGGACCCGGCAGACCACCTTGCGGGAAATGAAGCGCATCATACGTTCCAACGGGGCGGTAATGCTCATGGAACACGAAGTGCCTCATCATCCCCTGATTAAGATACTCTTTAACATCAGGATGATGTCAATGGGATCTGCTGATGCCTTAGAATTTGTAAAAGGGGGACTGGACCCGTTTCGACGGATATTTCCAAACGTTTCTCTGTGCCATTCCCCCACCGGTAAAAGCAAACTCATTGTGTGCCGGAAACACAGTTAAACAGAAGAAGGTGGGTGTAAATCAATGCCGTTGGTAAACGCTGATCTTTGTCTATTGACAAACCCTGGCTCTGGAGCCTTTTTTTTAGGTGTCAGGTTTCAGGGTTAAGGGGGGAAACGCAGTGTATGGCGTAAATGACGAATCGTTCCCTCAGGGCCGGCCCAATACTACTGAATATGCTTCCTGACACCTGAAACCTGAAACCTGAAACCAAATAGCCATGGCAATCTTAGCAAACAACAGTCTTGAGTTACACCAGAAGAAGATGGGATATCAAAAACTTATTGAGATGTTAGAACTATCTGATTTAACCTATTCCAAAAACATTGGTTTTTAGTTTATAACAGCGGAGGTAAGATTATGATGAAAGTAATCTTTCACGAAGATTTTTATCAGGTTTATACACATGATCCTGCGGCTGAGAAAGGACGTATGGAGGCAATCGTTAACACCATCCAATCTCGGGTAGAATTTGTTACAGCGGTTCCGGCGACCCAAGACCAAATCTCAGCGGTTCATACCCAGCACCACATTGTACATGTTCGCAATAAAGGGCCTTATTCCATGGCGGCATTGGCCGCCGGAGGCGCGATACAGGCAGCGACATTGGGCCTGACCGAACCGTGTTTTGGATTAATTCGACCTCCGGGACATCATGCCTCCGCGGATTTATGCTGGGGGTTTTGTTATTTTAATAATATGGCCATAGCCCTTGAGTGGTTAAAACAAAAAAACAAAATCCAACAAGCATATGTATTGGATATTGATTTGCACTACGGGGACGGCAACGTCAATATTCTCAGCAGTAAGGATTATGTAACCGTTTGTAATATTAACTCATTTAATCGATTTGCTTATGTCGACCGGGTCACCAGAGAAATGGAAAATTGTAACGCCGATCTCATCGGAATATCCGCCGGATTTGACAACCATAAGGACGATTGGGGCGGTCTGCTGGCTACCAAAGACTACCAGGCCATCGGCCAGCAGGTTAAAGCAGCTGCAGACCGCAATGGCGGCGGTTGTTTCGCAATTCTGGAAGGGGGCTACAACCATAATGTTCTGGGAGAAAATGTAATGGCGCTGATTGATGGTTTGTCCGCTTGAACGGCGACAAATTTAAAAAACGTGGACCAATCTTCCTCTTTGTTGCCATGGGTTTCTAATTCCTTGCCTCAACCCATTTCAGCAAAGATAAAGGAAGGTTGGATTTCATCATTTCTGTGGGAACCCTGCAGGGGACAAAAGGCGGTTGACCCATGTCTTTCAACGTCTTTAAGCCGCCATCGGGGTCCATTAAATAGTCCATAAACGCCTCGGCAGCTTCGGGATTTTGAGCACTTTTTAATATAGTGATCCCATAGGTACATGATTTTCCGGTTCGAGTCATCCATGTCCCGGGTTTTTTGCCGGTTACCCTTACGGTTGCCTGTTTGTAAACCTCATCCATTCTGTAATTGCCCAGGTTGATTTCATCAGGAAGCATTATGTACTTCAAACCCTGTTGAACGGCAACGGAAAGATATTCCCAGGCATAGTCCATATTTCCGGTCTTAAGCAACGAAACCAGTTCAACCGATTTGGGCCGTACGTTTTTCTCCGGCCGGTTTGCAATCAACTGATCGTGGAGTCCGGGCAATTTATACTGTTTTTCAGCCAGTTGGAGTACCATGAGGCTCCTGTAGCCGCAGGGGTCCAGATTGGGATCCGAATGTCCCCAGATGACCCCTTTTCGTCCTAAAATTTCGTACCAGTTGTTGGCGGTGATCTGGTTTGCAAAGCGACTCTTATCCGTATAACAAAGGACCAACTGATTTGTTGCAAAACGAATATTCCACTCAGCATATCCGGGAATCAGGGTCTTGTCGATAACGTTAAAATCAGCTGACGCCATAATATCGGCCGGTTTATGCAGCTCCGAAATCATCCGCGCCATTTTTGTGCTGCCTCCTCCCTCACGAAGCACGTCAACTTTGGAATATTTTGCCTCAAAGTCCTTTTCTATTTTGGCAAAAGGCACCGTAAGACTTCCTGCATGGAAAATGATAAGTTTTCCCTGTGGTTCGGCGTTAACAGAAAAAGGCAATAGGACCGTGAGCACTATGAAAACAATTCTCGTAAATGTCATCAGATTCGTCAAGGTTATCATAATCTATTCCTCCCCGGTAGATTTCGATTCTTTTGGAAAAACCATTTTGCCGCATAAACTCAAATCATATCCATCCAGTTTTCCGGATAGGTCACGAAATTGAGGTTCATGAAGAAGGCTCAGAAAGAGTTGAACGCCCTGTTCAAAAAAATGCTCTTTGGAGATAAGCAGATCAAATCGCTCCCAGCGAAGCGGAATAAAGTCCAATCCCAAAAGACTTGCCACCGGTTTGATGGCAGGAGCCATATCGGCCCGGCCCGAAAGCACCTCCATGGCCACATCCAGATGGCTTCTGAATTCTTGATCATACCCTTGGATTCGCGTGTCTTTGAGGCCGGCCTTCTCCAGTTCCCGGTCAAGGAGAAGGCGTGTGCCGGTTCCAACCGGACGATTGGCGATCTTGATTTCCGGTTGTCTTAGGTCGGAAACGCCTGAAATTTGCTTAGGATTTCCTTTGGCCACCAAAAATCCCTGTTCTCTTCGGCAGAAATTCACCAGTACGGGAATTTTTCCTTTAAGTTCTTCCTGTGCATACTCAAAGTTATACTCCTGTTCATCATCCTGCAAAAGGTGACTGCACGCCACATGACAAACGTCTCGGCCCAGGGCCTTAAGACCTCCCATACTGCCCACGTTGCCGAAAACGGCCATATGCTCATTATGAAGCGTATTGAAAAGGGAAATGATTTTGTCCAAAAGGATATCATTGCTCCCGGCAATGATGAGAAGGCCATGATACGGCGGCAACGGTTTCTCCGGCTTGGGATAGTTGATGGTTTGATTTTCCAGCCACCGTTCAACAAGGGGGCGAGGGAAGAGCCACTTGCCGGTGACCTTGCTTGCAGGCAGCCCTTTGTCGGCGACCAGGGTATAAACCATCTTCTCATTAATATTTAAGAACTCGGATACCTCGCGAGTGTTGAGTAATGTCTTTTCTTTAGTCATTTTATCATCCTCCCCCCCATTATTCTTCTTCCCAGTAAAACCAATATAATATGTTTAATATCTGCTTTTTAAACGATTAATTATTTGAGCAATCGGGGAGTTTTTCCTTTAAACCTTCAAATAAAGCGGAATGAGTGATCAGCAACGAAATCGTACACTGTTTGAATGCATTAGGGATCGTTGCGAAAGAACAGCGCCTTTTTCGAATTGGCACTTAAAATATAAAAAATGTGACACATTTAACCTGTTTATTTTACGATTGAAATACTGTTCTTTCGTTACGAGCCCTTGTGTAAAAGTTTGTACGATGCAGTTGCTGATTATTCATGGAGCGGTTGAATTAAAAAAACTCCCCGACTCCTCAATTATTTTGCAGCGAAGCGTTCCACATGTCAAGCCCTATCAGTAACTATTTGTCAAGATATTGTTCGATTAGGTTTAAACAGAAGATATTACGGCTTTACCTAACGATAAACAACAATCAATAACTGCTGTTTCTTGATGACAAAAAATATCATGGGCAGGGTAAACCCATCTGACTTCGGTACAGCGTAGCGACGTGGAGCATTTTCCCTGTATCGGGATTGGAATTTAATGAACTCGTAAAAAGTCAAAATGAGACGGCAAAGTAAAAAGTTCAAGTTCAAGGCGTCGCGAATTTCGTGGAATGAGGCGTACTTATGTACGCCGCAGTGAACACAAAATGAAGCGCAACGCAGAAATTGGACTTTTTACGAAGCCATCAAATGCGTTTGACCGGTTATCTTGGGATAAGGGGCTTGATTTTTTATCATCTTCTGATATGTTCTCTTCGCAATTGCAATTTTATCATCTTCCGGATAGAAGAATAACAAAATCCATAAGGAGGGCTTATGAGCGAAGCCATTCAGCAACTCGAATCATTTATTGAAAACTGGACGGAAACCCCGGAACAAAACAAAAAAGCGTTTGTGCGTTTGAAAGATTATATGGCATCCAAACCCGGGGTGAATCTGGAGTTTATCCCCCGTGACGGGCTTACCTATTCCCTTAGAGCAACCCACGAAAATCAAACAAATAAACCTTTGTTTGTGATGATGGACGTGATAGAAGACACCCCTCGATGGCTGTCCGTATGCTTTTATAACGAGATGATTGGCGATCCTGATGAACACGGGGATTTTGTGCCGGACGGACTTCTTGGCGATGATGCGTTGTGCTTTGATCTGGAAGAATACAACGAAGAGAGCATCTTGTATGTCCAAGCCCGGATGGATGAAGCCTGTAAAAGTGCGGCCCAAGCCTGATAACAGCTTAAAGATCTCCCGGGTGTAAATCAAGATTGTTGGTTAGGGTGCATTACCAGTTTGTTAATAGCTTTCCAAGACTTTTTGGTTTCAGGTGTCAGTGTTCAGGTATCAGCTAATTCGTTTCTTACTTCTGACACCCGAAACCCGATGGCGAGATTTTCTCTCAAAAATAAATAAGTTAATGCGTGAGAACCATTTTAACAAATCGGTAATGCTCCCGTTGGTTATTGAGTTCAATCGTAAGGTGTCAGTGTTCAGGTTTCAGCTCTTCAAGTTTCTCGACCCTGACACCTGAAACCTGACACCTTTTTCCCAAAGCTAAATACGTAGCGCAGACGAACATGAATTTTCATATTGCCAACAGCCGTGATTCACACCCATATCTCCCTTGATATAGATAGATAATGGGCGGAATTCAGGGTGGTTCATAAAAACTTTTTACACGTTCATCAAAATTGAAAAAAGATAAACTCGACAGGCTGAATTTTTTTTTAGCCGTATTAAGCGGATTGTTACTTACCCTTTCTTTTCCAAAGGTCGGCGTTTCATGGCTGGCCTGGTTTGCCCTGCTTCCCTTGCTGGCCGCATTAAGAACCCTCTCCCCTAAAAACGGTTTTTATCTCGGCCTGTGTGCCGGGCTTGCCCATTACCTTACTTTGGTATACTGGCTGGCATATACCATGTCAACGTACGGTCACCTTCCCATCTACGCAAGTGTGCCGATTCTTTTGCTGTTATCGGCTTATCTGGCGCTTTACGTTGCAATATTTTCAATGAGTTTAACCTTTTTTAGAGGACCTGCATTCCTGGTCTTTATGATCCCCTGCGTGTGGGTTTCATTGGAATATTTCCGTTCATTCCTTTTCACGGGGTTCCCATGGGAGTTGATCGGATACACCCAATTTAACGTCCTGCATCTCATTCAGATTTCAGACATTTTCGGTGTATATGGCGTATCATTTTGTATTGTTTTGAGCAATGCAGCAATTTTCTTGGCATATCTCTGCGTAACAGGAAAAAACTGGCAAGAAACAAAGATTAAAGCAAGGCTCGCCGCAGGATCGGTAGGTACTTTGGCTTTGATTTTCTGTTTTGTCTGGTTTTATGGAAACTGTCGAATACACTCCATTCAAAAACTGATTTCCCATTCCCCTTCCATAAAAGCTGCAATTGTCCAGGGCAATATCGACCAGGCAAAAAAATGGGACCCTGCGTTCCAACTTTCGTCAACAGTAAAATATATTAATCTTTCTTTATTAACCAAAAAACATAAGCCGGATCTTGTGGTATGGCCGGAGACTGCGACGCCTTTTTATTTTTTACATAATGCTCGGTTGTCGGAAATGGTTAAAAAGGGGGTTCACGATACCGGCACGGACTTTCTCATCGGCAGTCCTTCTTTCAATCTCGGGAAAGATCGTGTTGAATATTATAACAGCGCTTACCTGATTGGCCCGGAAGGAAACGTTTACGACAGGTATGACAAGGCACACCTTGTACCGTTTGGAGAATATATCCCCTTTAAAAAATGGTTGCCGTTTCTTGGGAAAATGGTAGAGGGCGTTGGAGACTTTAACCCGGGCAAAAAAGGGCACACCATTAAATGGAAAAATCTCCGGTTAGGCATTCAGATCTGTTATGAAATAATTTTTCCGCATCTTTCCAGAGCCATGGTAAAAAACCATGCGTCGGTGCTGATTAATATCACCAATGATGCCTGGTATGGCAGATCCAGTGCGCCGAATCAGCATTTTTCCATGACGGTTTTCCGGGCCGTGGAAAACAGACGGTCAATTATACGCGCTGCCAATACCGGTATCAGTGGATTTATAGATCCTTGCGGTAAGGTCATGGCCGCCACACCGCTTTTTGAGGACGCAACAATAACTCGGCCCGTGCCCGTGATCGAGGAAATGACCTTTTATTCCCGCTTTGGAGATCTGTTTGCTATGGCATGTCTTGGGATAACCCTAATTGCCGTATTCAGGTGTTGTTTAATTCGGAAATATTCGAATTAACCCCAAACAAGCGTTGAAAGATAGAACAAAAGCGATTATAATAAAAAAGTTTAGGGGATTCGCCCCGCCTGCCAAGCAAGGCGAAGCGACCTGGGGCACGAGCGGGCAGGCCCAATTGGAATTATTTACTATAGGAGGTAAAAAATGACGTTAGAACTCAAAGAAAACATCAAGGAACATTTTCTGAAATTAGAACAATTGAAAGGGTGCCTTTGACCTTGCCGAAAAAGAAAAAAGGCTTAAGGAAATCGAAACGCTGATTGCCAAAAAAGACTTTTGGGATAACCCCGAAGCCGCCAAACCGCTTTTAAAAGAACGAACCGTGATCTCCGGTAAAGTGGTATCATTTAATCAACTTTACACTGATCTTGAAGAAAGTCAGATCCTGCTTGATCTTGCCATTGAAGAGTCAGATGCTGATACCATAGAAGAAGCCTCCCAGCAAATACAGGCAATTGAAAAAAAAATAAAAGAACTTTCCATAGATCTTATGCTCGATGGCGAGGATGATCAAAACAACGCCATTATTTCCATTAATGCGGGAGCAGGAGGAACCGAAGCCCAGGACTGGGCCGAAATGCTCTTCAGGATGTATACCCGATGGATCGAACGCAAGGGGTTTACACAGGAGGTCATCGATTTCCAGCCCGGAGATGAAGCCGGAATCAAAAGCGTCACGTTCACGGCCGGCGGTGACTATGCCTATGGCTATCTAAAGGCAGAAAAAGGGGTTCATCGCCTGGTAAGAATTTCCCCGTTTAATGCGAGCGGAAAACGGCATACCTCCTTTGCCTCGGTATTTGTCTATCCGGAACTCAAAAACGAAATCGTTGTCCAAATTGAAGACAAGGAGTTGCGTATCGATGTGTTTAGGGCCAGCGGCGCCGGAGGTCAGCATGTTAACAAAACCAGCAGCGCGGTTCGCATTACTCACCTTCCCAGCGGAATAGTTGTCCAGTGCCAGCAGGAAAAATCCCAGCATAGAAATAAAGAACTTGCCATGAAGGTCCTTAAATCCAGGCTTTATCAGCTTGAAAAGCAGAAGCAGGATGATAAATTGCAGGAAATTCATGAAAGCAAAAACGAAATTGCATGGGGAAATCAAATCAGGTCTTATGTCATGCATCCCTATCAACTGGTAAAAGATCACCGCATAAACCTTGAGGTGGGCAATGTAACCAGTGTTCTCGATGGAGGACTGGATCTTTTTATAGAAGAGGTGCTGCTTTCAGGTAAAATCTAACTCGGAGGAAGCGGTGCGAAGCATCCGTTTATGCAGAAATTTTTAAATATTCAATCTTCAATAGAAAAATATTCAATTATATGAATCCTCTTAAAATTTTAGCTGAATTTTATCCGCCCGGCACCGGAACCTATAACATTCTCGTACAACATGGACAACAGGTGGCAGACAAGGCCGTAAGTGCCGCCAAAAAAGTGCCCCACCTTAACCCGGATCTTAATTTTATCCGGGAAGCTGCCATGCTGCACGACATCGGCATATTCCTCACCCATACTCCGGAACTCGGCTGTACGGGTAAATATTCCTATGTCTGTCATGGATATCTGGGAAGAGAAATTCTCGAAAGCAAGGGACTGCCGGAACATGCACTTGTGTGCGAACGGCACGTGGGGGTCGGCATCACTGCTGAAGAAATAAAGCGCCATAACCTCCCTCTGCCCCAACGTGATATGGTGCCCGTCTCCATAGAGGAACAGGTCATCTGTTTTGCTGACAAGTTCTTTTCCAAAAATGGCAATCTGATTGCAAATGAAAAATCCGTTAAAGATATCTTATGCCGCCTTGAGCCATACGGTGCTGACAAGGTGATTACTTTTCAGTCGTGGGTCCGTCTGTTTAAATGACAGCTGTAATTTCCTTGACTTGTCCCAGAGTTTTGTATATTAGATGAGAAAAAAATTTGCTGACTTCTTTTTTAATAGCGGCAAAATATCATTATATAACATTGCGAAGCAATTTTATTATTTGAGTTATGTAATAGGCTTTAAGCCACCCAGACTCACAGGGGTGGCTTTTTTAATTTGGGGATCCGGGTATGGCAAAACTGCTGGTCATTGATAATTACGACTCTTTTACTTACAATCTTGTCCAGATGTTTATGCACTATGACCTTGAAATCACAGTGTATAGAAGTGACATGATAACGCTGGAACAGATTGCAATGCATAAACCTGACTATGTTCTTATCAGTCCCGGTCCCAAAGATCCTTCTCATGCCGGAATTTCAATCGATTTAATCAAGAATTTTTTCGATAAAGTTCCCATCTTTGGCGTATGTCTTGGCATGCAATGCATGAATGAAGCTTTTGGCGGCCGTACAGTCCGGGCCCCGGTGCCCATGCACGGAAAAACCAGTATGGTTCAGCATGACAACGATGGTATCTTTCAAGGAATAAGCTCACCGTTTCCGGCTGCCCGATACCATTCCCTGATGGTGGAATTCAGCCAGAGCCGGCTTGTCGTAACATCGCGCAGCCCGGATGGTGTTATCATGGGAATGTCTCATCCTGAATTCCCCCTTCATGGCGTTCAATTCCATCCTGAAAGTTTTTTGACGGAAAACGGCTTTTTGCTTGTGGAAAACTTTCTGAATCTGGGCCCTTTGGCGATTTCGAATTCCGGTATGCGTCATGCGAATTTTTAAGAAACTCTAACGAAATTATGGATGAAATCAAAAAACTTGCGGGACAAATAACCGGCATTTATACCGAACCGGTTTCTCTGTCCGAACCGTTTATGGATTTTTCAGCCCGATTTGCATCAATGCCCGGCACAACGGTTCTGATGAGCGGGGGGGATCTTGATTGTGCAAGATACCATATTCTGGGGGCAAAACCATGGCTGGTATTTTCAGGACGGGATCATAACATGACCATTAGGGTTGAAAATCATTCTTTTGATTTTAAGGCCGATCCCTTTGACACCCTCCGCAGGATATTAAACACTTTTCACCGGGATGATTTTGACCGGGATCAATCTGATTTGCCAAAACCCATCTATGCCGGTCTCTTTGGATACCTGGCTTATGACCTGAAAGACTGCCTGGAAAACCTTCCGCGCACATCCATAGACACACTCTGCCTGCCGCATTTATATTTTACGGCGCCGTCAATCATCGTTGTCCATGATAAAATCAATGATACCACTCGCCTTTGTATACCGGAACGTGAATTTGCCGGAAAAAACAATTTAGAGAAGGATCTTGCGGCGTTTAAACGCATCATTTCCGGCAAACCGCCTAAAAACGGGAGTTTTAGCGGAAATGCCGGCGGATTTAAATCTAATTTTACCCAGACCGGTTACATGAATGCCATTAAGAAGATCAGAGAGTACATTGCGGCGGGAGATGTCTATCAGGTGAATATGTCCCAGCGTTTTGAAATGGATGTCCAAGGGGATGCGTTCAGCCTGTTTAAAACACTTTATCATAACAATCCCGCCCCGTTTTTCGCTTACATTCATGCGGGCAACCACCATATCGTTTCCACCTCTCCGGAACGGTTTTTACTGCAAACCGGCCATAAGGTCGAAACCAGACCCATTAAGGGAACACGGCCCAGGGGAAAAACACCGATGGAAGATAAAAGGCTCGGCAGGGAGCTGAAACAAAGCTTCAAAGATGATGCCGAGCTTTCAATGATTGTGGATCTGTTGCGCAACGATATTGGAAAGGTCTGCAGGGTCGGTTCCGTGCGGGTAACGGAGCACAAAAGATTGGAGGCTTACCAGAATGTGTATCACCTGGTATCTATTGTTGAAGGAATATTGGACCATGGCCGCGACTCCGTTGATCTTCTCGAGGCAACTTTCCCCGGGGGATCCATCACCGGTTGTCCCAAGATCAGAACCATGGAGATCATCGACGAACTCGAACCTGACCGGCGCCATATATATACCGGCGCCATCGGTTACATCAGTTTCCACGACACCATGGATCTTTCCATAGCTATCCGCACCGCCACCATACACAACGGGCAAATCATCTTCTCGGTGGGCGGAGGTATTGTCTTCGACTCTGATCCTTTGGATGAATATGAAGAAACCCTGCATAAAGGCAGGACATTGATAGAAGTTTTTAAGGGAAAAGAAAAAAAAGCCGCAAAAAAAGATTATGTATGGATCAATGGCAGCCTTGAACCTTTAGATCAGGCCGGCATACCGGTGACCGATCTGGGGTTTCAGTACGGTTACGGGTTTTTTGAAACCATACGGGTTGACAAGGGGAACATCGGGCACCTGAACGCACATGTTGATCGATTGAATCGGACCTGGGAACATCTTTTTTTTGAGAAACCGCCGGATTTGACCTGGAATGAAATTATCAATCAGGTGATTGTCCAAAACAGGCTGCTCCATGAAACCGCAGCCGTAAAGATATTCGCCACCAGAGGAAACAGGGAATTCCCCCCTTTTAATCACACGCTTTTGGTTACCGCCAGGCCATACACGCATCGCCTGGCAGCAAAAAAGGTCAAGGGAGTAAATCTGGCAGTATATCCCCACCCGCGTCAAACCCCGTTGGCTGATCATAAGACATTGAATTATTTGTATTACTTTCTGGCCGGAAAATGGGCCATGGCCCAAAACGCCGATGAAGCATTGATATTAAACCCGGACCATACGGTTTCAGAAACCAATACCGCCAACATACTACTGATAAAGAATCATACCGTAACCAAACCGGTTTCTTTGCATGTGTTGCCGGGTATTATGGATACGGTTGTCTGTAAATTTCTCAGCGGCCGGGGCTTTACCATAGAGAGTAACAAAGTATTTTTAGAAGATTTGTTCGGTTTTGACGAGATAATAATTACAAATTCTCTAATTGGGGCGGTACCGGTGCTGAGCATAGACGGAAAAAAGCTGCCCGAGCCCTCAGATCTGTGGAAAAAGATCAACAAGGCCCTGCTTTATCCCTCATAACCCGGTACACGTCGGAACAAGAAATATTTGCCACAACGGCACTAAGACACAAATCCATAGAAAAATGTGGTGGAGTTTCATACCCTTCCCACCACATCATTAGGTTGCCAGATACGGTCCTTTTCAATTATATGGACAACGTTCCAGCCCCTTTCAGTGAGGCGATGAGAGATCTTGAATCGGTGACACTTCCAAGGCAATCGTTCGGCACAAATCATGAACACAGGCTGGAGTCAATTCTTGCTTATTGCATATATCAAAAATACAAAACCCTGACTCTATTTTACAATTAAAATCTTATAAGGAGGACATAACAGGTATAACTTTGTCGAATTGTATGCCTACCCCATCTGAATCGATCCTTATAACTTTACCTTTAGTTCGAACGTGGCCATTAAATTTGCTATCGATAAAAGTCATATTTAAATCTTCATAGAGGGATAGATGTGTTTCAGAGTCAATTAGTACTCCGCCCATACTTACATTTT
>Ga0222626_1000042_pt1 | contig 94336 bp, 96 predicted proteins | sample AntAcemetageno91_FD_179862 | JGI IMG/M metagenome (GOLD analysis project Ga0222626, IMG submission 179862) | Saline water microbial communities from Ace Lake, Antarctica - #91 | ecosystem: Environmental > Aquatic > Non-marine Saline and Alkaline > Saline | place: Antarctica: Ace Lake | collected...
GGCAATTGAAAAGATAAATGCCTTGCATGTCATTGGACCCCAAGGCAAAAGAATGGAGTTTTCTTTCGAGAAGCAGTTGTCTTAAGTTAAATCAAAATAGTTTTCAAATGGCCGAAAGTCATGTAATTTAACCTTTTTGTTTTATTGGTTAGGCAAATCCGCCTATCAGAGCTACTCATAAGTAAGTTAGATGCTAGACATAACTTTTATCAATGGAAATGTTACCGAAGCATTTTCACAAGTAACTTTTTCTGTTTTAATATCAAAGTCAACATATCAGTAAAAATGTCGAGTAGGATTTGTATTCCTCAGCAACTTAACAACGTCTTCTTTGCTTCATCCCGACCGCTTTCGGTCAAAAACGACGTTTCGATGATCTTGGTCAGCCGGTCATTATCCATGGGCTTTTCTTTATGTTTGTCCTCAAGGTTAGCAATTAAATCCGCATCATACAGCACCTTAAAATTAAGCGTTTCTTCAGCTCTGGGGTGATGGTGATGACCGATGATATCACACACCTCTTCTATGAGTTTGTCATTGGCGCCAAGGCTTACCATAATGGATCTCGCAATGGGCGGCCCTTCCTGTTCCTGGTATTTTGCAGCGGTGCTGTTATACTTTCTTTCCGCCTCATGGATACCGATGTCATGCAAATAAGCGGCGGACAAAATCACCGCAAGGTTTCCCCTTTCGTTTTTGCCGATCCGTTCCGCATGACGCGCCACCCGGATCGCATGGCCGATGCGCTTAAAATCCCGTTTAAAATACCGCTTCATTTCTATGGCAATGCGATCTTTTAAGAGATCTTCTTTTTGGGCCAGAAGTTCCGGCGGCAGAGTGCCAATGCACTCTTCGGCAAACTGGCAGTATGCCGCACAGCCGAAATCCATGTTTGGATTTGCGAACTTGTGGCCGCATTTGTCACATTTGCGGGTTGTATCATCTTTGAAAAACTCAACGTTATGTCCGCACTCCGGGCATTTTGCTATAAAAATGGCTCCTGGTTTCCAGTATCTGCTGTCTTGTCCCGGGCATTTCATTATTTTTCTCCTTTTATTAAGATCTTAATTGACAGGATCTGCAGGACTAATAAAATTTATTATATCCTGATCATCCTTAAATCCTGTCCATATAATAAGTCAGTTTTTTGGATTTTAAAGTTTTTTCTGATTTCTAAGGTATTTTACACGATAACCACATGCATTACCTTGACTTATGTCAAAATTAGGTGATAATTTTAAAAAAAGAGGGAACTTATGCAAAAAATTCTGGATATTATCTCACAAGCGCCGCTTTTCAACGGTCTCTCCCAAGAACAATTGAGCCAAATCAGGCAAATCGCCATAGACGAGTTTTATGATAAGGGTAAAACGGTTTTTCTGGAAAGCAATGATTGTAATGGATTTTATATTGTTGTAGCCGGCAAAGTAAAAATCTATAAAGTCTCGTTCGAAGGTAAAGAACAGATTCTTCATATTTATGGGCCGGGCAATCCGTTTGGTGAAGTTCCGGTTTTTTCCGGACGAAAATTTCCGGCAAACGCCGAAACTATTCTCAAAAGCCACCTTCTGTTTATCCCAAGGCCGGCTTTTGTTGACCTTATCTCCGAACATCCCTCTCTTGCCTTGAATATGCTTGCTATCCTGTCCATGCGCCTTCGCCAGTTCACCGTCCAGGTAGAAAATCTTTCCTTAAAAGAGGTCCCCGCCCGCCTTGCCTCCTATCTGACCTATCTTGCCGACGAACAAACCACCGGAGACTTTGTTTCCCTGACAATTTCAAAAGGACAGCTTGCCAGTCTTTTGGGAACCATTCCGGAAACCCTGTCGCGTATTTTGGCAAAAATGAGCAAACAAGATTTGATCCAGGTAGAAGGTCGGAATATAACCCTTTTGAATCGAAACGGTTTGGAAGAACTTGCAGAGCATGGAAAATTACAGTAATCAGCTTAACTAGAATATTGCCATGTTCCTCGTGCCTGCCTGGGGCTGGCAGTAGATTTATTTGAATAACCCACCATCATACTTTAATACTTTTCGAAGTTTTTAAAATCTGAGAATTTGAATATTTCGGCAAACCTTTCTCCATGTTTGCTGTTTTGTTTGTAGAAAGCAATACAGTCTTTTACTATGCCAAGCACTTCGTCATCATTGTAGATCCCAGGCAGTTCTTTAGCGAGCTGCGGATGCCTGCCGAGTTTTCCGCCGAGCTGGACTCTGAATCCTTTTTTATTCACAGCAATGGTGCCTGTGGGGCAGACCTCAATGCATTTGCCGCAGTCCAGGCACAGGTCATAATCAATTTCCGGCATATCATTTTTGCTTCTAATAGAAATGGCATTTTCCTTACACTCATCAACACAGGCGTCACAAACCGTGCAAGTTTCATCCGTAAGTAAAGGCATACACGCACCGATAATGCCTATATCCCTAATCTGTGGCTGGGAGCAGGCATTGGGGCATTCTGCCAGTGTGACCTTAAATTCATGATGAAATTTTACATCACCTTTAACTCGTTGTTTCATAAAGCCCAGCAGATCTTCCTTATCAAGAAACTCCTCTATTTTTTTTAGCAAACCATCACTGCTGTTTGCCGGGTTGGGGCATCCACTAGAACCAAAACATGTGTCTACCTGATACCCCTTGATCTCAGAGCTCATTTTCGCCATAAAGCAAGCCTGTGTTGCCTTAACATCAGCAAGTGATACAACTTCTTTCCCAGCAGCAGCTGCTTCATTTTCAACTCGAGTTCTAACCTTTTTTCTAACAAAAAACGGGACTTTTTTAACCGCCTCTTCGGCCTCTGATGTCCATTTCATGAAATTTTTTCTCCGAATCATTCTTTGATGGTCTCGTAAAAAGTCAGATTTTGAAGCTTTTTCATACCCATCATACATTCCTTCTTTGAAGATTTCGTACCCTATTACACAGGACTCAATGACAGATTTCCCCCTGGATTATCCGTAATAGATACTGCCGAAATTCTTCCATCGGAAAATGAATCCTTAGCGATTCCCATTACTGTGTCGACTGATCTGCCGATTGACTCTTTGCCTGGCACCAACTCCAGGGTGATGATAAAATTACCGCTATCAGTAATATCTTTTTGAAAAACCCGAAGCATATGAACCTCATTTGTACGGAATATTAGGGCGGTTTTCCGAAAAATTATTTTATTTTCAGAAAACCGCCATCCATTAAAAACCGGGACAAATTATACAATCGCTTCACGATTCTATATAACGCGGCTTCGCCGCTCTAAAAAAGGAAATCTCTATACTATTAAATTATTTTCCGCTCATCATGGCCTCGATATCCGCCTCTACGGTGTCGATCGGTTTGATATCGAATTTTTCCACCAGAACCTTGGCAACATTTGGTGACAGGAATGCCGGCAGGGTGGGCCCCAGACGGATACCCTTGACGCCCAGAAAAAGCAGCGCCAGCAGAACAGCCACCGCTTTTTGTTCATACCATCCGATATCAAAGGAGATCGGAAGATCATTAATGTCATCCAGTCCAAAAACTTCTTTCAGTTTCAGGGCGATCACCGCCAGAGAGTAGCAGTCGTTGCACTGGCCTGCATCAAGAATTCTCGGAATGCCGCCGATATCGCCGAGATCAAGCTTGTTGTAACGATACTTGGCACAACCGGCAGTTAAAATTACCGCATCTTGCGGCAGGGCTTTGGCAACTTCGGTAAAATAGTTTCTGGCCTTTTGACGGCCGTCACACCCGGCCATGACAATAAAGCGTTTGATGGCGCCTGATTTTACCGCATCAACAACCTTGTCGGCCAAGGCTATAACCTGATTGTGGGCAAATCCGCCGACAATCTTGCCGGTTTCGATTTCAACGGGCGGGTCGCATGTTTTGGCCAACTCGATAATTTTTGAAAAATCCTTTGCGCCTCCCTCTGGTCTGTCCGGTATATGTTTAACCTTGGGATAACCGGTCATGCCTGTGGTAAAGATTCTATCCTGATAGGTATTGCTTTTTTTTATGGGAATAATACAGTTTGTGGTCATCAAAATCGGACCGTTGAAGGATTCGAATTCCTTGTTCTGACGCCACCATGAGCCGCCGTAGTTGCCCACGAAATGATCATATTTTTTAAAGGCCGGATAGTAATTGGCCGGCAGCATCTCACCGTGAGTGTATACATCAACTCCGGTACCCTGAGTTTGTTTGAGCAGTTCTTCCATGTCTTTAAGATCATGGCCGCTGATCAGAATCCCAGGATTGCTTCCAACTCCGATATTAACCTCTGTTATTTCAGGGTTTCCATAGGCGGTAGTGTTGGCCTCGTCCAGCAGAGCCATAGTATTCACCGCCGTTTCTCCGGCTTTCATGACCAACCCGATCATATCATCCACCGGCAGGTCCTTTGTAGTGGAAGCCAGGGCTTCCATGATAAAGTCGTAAATTCCATCTTTTTCAAATCCTAAAATGGCGGCATGATCCGCATATGCAGCGATCCCTTTCAAACCAATGATCAACAGCTCCCTGAGAGATCGAACATCTTCATTCTCTGTGGCGAAGACACCGACCGATTTGCCCTTTTCTTCAAACTCGGCCACGTCATCCGAGAACCAGGTGGCAGAATCATGTAATTTTTCTTCAAAATCCTTACCGTGTTTTTCTTTGTAGGCGGCCAAAACCTCGTTTTTGAGAGCGTCCCTGCGTTTTAACCCTTCTTTGATCATCCCAACAAACCGGTCATTGTCCCAGTTGGCATTGGTGATGGTTGTAAAAAGCGCCTGTGCCGCAAATAACCCGTTTTCCTTATTTGATATACCGAGTTCTTTGGCCATTTCGCCGTAGACAGCAATGCCTCTTAACACATAGATCAATAGATCCTGTAGATTTGCCGTGTCCTCGGGTTTCCCACAAACACCCTTGATGGTGCAGCCTTCATTTTTGGCTGTTTCCTGACATTGAAAACAAAACATGATTTTTCCTCCTTTTAATGATATTAGGTTGATTAGCGTTTCCCTTATTTTTTTAAAGAACCATTTCCTGATTTTTAAGTGTATTTTATATTCAGGATGGGCGAATTACCTTGACTTAAATCAAAAAAGACGGGAATTTTAAAAAAATTGCTATATACACGATACGTTCAGTTGGAAACCAAGCAAGATTAAAATAAAATCGGTTGCTAACAACATAAAGATTAACTGATTTTTTTATTATACAGGCGAAGGCTGTTTGTTACCACCGAAATACTGCTCAAGGACATGGCAAGGGCGGCCAGAATGGGATGAAGCTGCCTTAAAAAGACGGGGAAAACATCAAAGGGCTGAAGAATTCCCGCTGCAACCGGTATCAGCACAATATTATAGCAAAATGCCCAGAAAAGGTTTTGCTTGACCGTTTTCATGGTGGCCCTGCTAAGCTCAATGGCGCGGGATACGCCGGTCAGACTTCCGCTGGAAAGGATAATATCGCCGGCTTCAATGGCCACATCCGTACCGGTCCCGATGGCAAAGCCCACATCCGCCTGGGCAAGGGCCGGCGCGTCATTTATTCCGTCCCCCACCATGCCGGTTTTGTTTCCTGTTTTTTGAAGTTCTTTGATTTTGGATGACTTTTCTTCAGGACGAACCTCGGCAAAAATCTCATCAATGTTCACTTCCGAACCAATGGCTTGGGCGGTTTTAAAATTGTCCCCGGTCAGCATAACCACCTTAAGACCCTGGTTGTGGAGCTGCTGTATGGCGGTCTTTGATTCAGGTTTCAGGGTGTCGGACACTGCAATTAGGCCGTACAGTTTCTTTTCCTGTACCAGAACCATTACGGTTTTGCCTTGGGACTGGAGCAGGTCTATGTTATCTTTTGCTTTTTCAATATCAATTCCAATATCTTTAAACCATTTTGGTTTGCCCAGCTTTACAGAGTTGCCCTGTATCCTGGCCTCAACCCCAAGACCTCCCCAAGCTTTGAAATTTTCAGGTTCCCAGAGATCAAGGTTTCTTGTTTTCGCTTCCTTAACAATGGCTTTGCCAATGGGATGTTCTGATCCTTTCTCAACCGAAGCGGCGAGTTTTAAAAGCTGATCCGGACTTGTAACACCCGGGTCAAAGGGAATAATATCAACCACGCCGGGTTTGCCCATGGTGATGGTGCCAGTTTTGTCCAGTACAATGGTATCCAGTTTTGTCGCCGTCTCAAGGGCCTCACTTTTTTTAAACAGGATGCCTTTTTCCGCTCCCTTTCCGGTGCCGGCCATTATGGCCGTGGGTGTGGCAAGCCCTAAAGCACATGGACAGGCAATGACGAGCACGGCTACCAGCCGGATCATAGCCGGTACAAACTCACCGGTTATCCCCCACCACAATACAAAGGTAGCAAGGGCAATCCCAATAACCGCAGGAACAAAGATCGCCGCCACCCGGTCTGCAAGCGATTGTATGGGAGCTTTGCTCCCCTGAGCTTCCTGAACCAAACGAATGATCTGCGCAAGCACAGTTTCTTTTCCCACGGCCAGCGCATTGAATTTTAAGAGACCTTGGCCATTGATGGTTCCGCCGACCACCCGATCTCCGGCATGCTTTTCCACCGGCAAAGATTCACCGGTCAGCATGGATTCGTCCAAATAAGATTCCCCTTCTATAATAACCCCGTCCACGGGAATACGTTCCCCGGGCCTGACCACGATCGTGTCGCCCTTTTGGACCCGTGTTATCTGAATCTCTTTTTCAACACCATCTTGGATAATCGTTGCGGTCTTTGGGCGAAGACCCATGAGTTTGCGAATGGCGCCTCCGGTCTTGCCCTTTGTTCGGGATTCGAGCATCTTTCCGAGCTTAATCAGAGTAATAATAACTGCTGAGGTTTCAAAATAAACATGATCTCCGAAAGAAGGAAAAATAAGAACCGCCAGAGAATAAAAATATGCCACCGAAGACCCCATGGCCACCAAAACATCCATGTTTGCGCTTTTATTTTTCAGGCTTTTTACGCCACCCTTATAGAAATCCCACCCGGTGTAAAACTGAACCGGCGTGGCAAGGGTACAGAACAACCAGTTCACCCAGGACGCATGGCTCCACAACCCCAGAAAATTAAAATCACGTCCCATACTGAGAATAAAGAGGGGAAGGGCAAGGATTGCCCCAAGGACAAATTTTCGTGTCTGGTCTTTTATCTCCGCATTTCGTACAGCCTGCTCCGCGTCTTGACCTTCAACGACTTCATCCGGCATAATTGCACCGTATCCGGCCTGTTTTATAACCGAAACAATATCATCAACAGAGGTAACACCGGGGATATATTCTACTGTCAGTCGTTCCGTGGCAAAATTTACAGATGCGGTTACAATACCCGTTGTCTTTTTGGTTAACGCCCGCTCTATGTTGGCCGCACAATTGGCGCAGCTCATACCGGTTATGGGCAGTTCAATTTTTGTTGTAGCAACGGTAAAGCCCGAGCGGTGAATGTTATCGACAAGATCTTTAACGCTCAACGCTTCGGGGTCAAAATTTATGGATGCCTGTTCAGACGCAAAATTAACACTAACATCCGTAACGCCGTGTAGTTTTTTCACGCTCCGCTCAATATTCATGGCGCAGTTCGCGCACGTCATACCGGTAATCGGCAATGTTATTTTTCGCTCGGGCATTGTTAAAATTTCTATTTATCGTGTTTGTTCAGAACATTAATATATACTTTATAAGTAGTGCCCGAATGAAAACTAGGATTTTTCGTTAAGATCAAGGAAGACGAAAATTTTAACCACAGGAATACTGGTAGTATTTCGAGGATTAAAATTTGAGTCTGACGCAGATATTGGCGAAAAAGACAGTTTTCGTTCAGGCACTAAGTAACATTCCAATAAATCATGGAGCCTACCGGTTATAAAATTTAATTATTAAAAGGCCATATTCGTCTTCCATACTTCCCAGACTTTACCGACCAGATCGGGCCCCGGCTTAAGTGTGGGTTTTCCAGGCTGCCATCCTGCCGGGGTTGCTTCCGTACCTTTGCTGTCCCGTACAAGCTGAAAGGCCTGGATTTGTCTAAAAGCTTCATTAACATTTCTTCCCACCGGTGGAGAGAGCACTTCGTACCCTTGGACGACACCTTCCGGATCTATGATAAATTTTCCTCTGGTTTCAACACCCGCAATATCATCATAGATGCCATAAACCGTCCCGACCTTTCCACCGGCATCCGACAGCATGGGAAAAGGGATTCCCCCGGTCACCATTTTTGACAATTCCTTATCGTCCCACATTTTATGGACAAAAATACTGTCAATACTCATGGTAAGGATTTCCACACCCAGCTTTTGAAACTCGGGATATTTTACGGCAACTGCCGCAAGTTCGGTGGCTCATATAAAAGTAAAGTCGCCAGGATAAAAACACAGTACAACCCATTTCCCCAGATACTCTGACAGTTTTATTGAAATAAATTTTCCCTTTTGGTATGCGGGCGCGCTAAAATCCGGTGCTTTTTGGCCTACTTTTATCATTTTCATTTCCTCCTTTGTTTTTTTGTCAGCCTTTTTTTCATCTGTTTCAACCGGCCCTCCGACAGGTCCCCCTGTGGGCCGGGCACACCCAATTTCCATTTCTTCTCCCATACTCTCCTCCTTATTTTATAGGTTGGTTTTTTAGAAAAGATTCACTGCGTAAAGGTTTCTTTTCTCAGAAAATATAAAAATAATTTTTCCATGATCATGCCCCTTGTTTATGAGCAAACTCCCATCGTTTGTCGAGAAAATAAAGAATCGGAACCGTCATTCTTGAAAACAGGAGCGATGCCACCTCCCCTGCCATCAGGGATATGGCAAGGCCTTGGAAAATCGGATCAAAGAGAATAACCGAGGCGCCCACCACCACGGCTGCTGCCGTTAACATCATGGGCCGGAAGCGAACCGCTCCCGCATCGATTACGGCCAGATCCAGAGGCATCCCCTCTTCTATACGCAATTCTATAAAATCTACAAGAATGATGGAGTTTCGAACCACAATGCCGGCACCGGCGATAAAACCGATCATAGAAGTCGCGGTAAAAAAAGCGCCAAGAGCCCAGTGGGCGGGCAGGATGCCGATGAGAGAAAAAGGAATGGCCGCCATAATGACCAGTGGTGTACTGAAAGATTGAAACCATCCCACAACCAGCACAAATATCAGTACCAGAACCACGGCAAATGCAATGCCAAGATCCCGGAAGACTTCATAGGTGATGTGCCATTCACCATCCCATTTCATTTCAAACTTCCGATCACTTTGGGGAAGATTAGCAGTGTGCTGAGTAATCTTATACCCTTCGGGGAGCATGATGGCGTCGATTTTCTTTTTCATTTCCAAAATCGCATATACCGGACTTTCTTTGACACCGGCAACGTCCCCGGTCACATACACCACGGGCATGAGATTTTTATGATAAATACTCTGATCCACAGCGGTTTTATGAATGTTGATCAGCGTCGAAATCGGTACCAGACGGCCGTCGACTGATAAAAGTTTTAGTTCTTTAAAACGGTTAACCCCGGCACGGACGGACAGCGGAAGTCGCATCAGTATGGGCACATCCTCTTTTTCCCTGGGTTGATGAAGCAGCCCTTCCTGTTGTCCTTTGAGAGCCAGTTCAAGCGTACGATTAATCCGGTCCACACTGATCCCGTGAAGAGCGGCTTTTTCCCTGTCGACTTCAATCTTGTAGCGAGGTTGAGTTTCTTCCATGTACCAGTCCACGTCAACCACACCGGGCGTTTTTTCAAATATCCCCATAAGATCGGCGGCGATCTGTTTTTGACGTTGATAATCAGGACCGTAAATTTCGGCCACCAAAGTGGACAAAACCGGCGGACCGGGCGGGACCTCCGCCACTTTTACCCGGGCATCATACCGGTCGGCAATGCTTTTGAGAACCGGTCGGACCCTTTTGGCGATATCATGACTCTGTTTCTTTCGATGTCCTTTATCTGCCAGGTTGACCTGAATATCTGCCTGGCAGGCATTGCTTCGCAGGTAATAATGGCGCACCAGGCCGTTAAAGTTAAACGGTGCCGAAGTGCCCACATAGAGTTGATAATCGATGACTTCATTAACGGTTTTGAGATAATCCCCCATTTCCATAGCAGCGGCGGATGTTTCTTCCAAAGTGGCGCTCTCCGGCATGTCGATAATAACCTGAAATTCACTTTTGTTGTCAAAAGGGAGCATTTTGACCCGAACCCATCCCACACCCACCATGGCGCATGAAATTAGGAGAAGAACAATGACGCCGATCAGAAAAACCCATCGCCAGAATCGATTTTCAATCAAAGGGGTCATTATTTTGCGATAAAGGCGTGTACTCCGGTCTTCTTCCCCGTTCTCACCGGCAGACGTCGTTTCTTCGTGCTTTATCATCCGAATTGAAGCCCATGGGGTGACCACAAACGCGACAATTAGTGAAAAAATCATCGCCGCGGACGCTCCCACCGGAATGGGTCTCATGTACGGCCCCATGAGTCCACCGACGAATGCCATTGGAAGAATGGCGCTGATGACGGCTAATGTCGCTAAAATGGTGGGATTACCGACTTCGTCCACCGCTTCGACGGCCACTTTGACCCTGGAACGCCCACGATTTTCCGGAAGCCTGAAGTGGCGAACGACATTTTCCACAATCACGATGGCGTCATCCACAAGGATTCCGATGGAAAATATCAGCGCAAAAAGGGTGATCCGGTTCAAGGTATACCCGTACAGATAAAAAACGGTCATGGTCAGAGCGAGGGTAACGGGAATGGCAATAGCCACAACACCGGATTCGCGATGTCCCAGCACAAACCAAATTAGAACGGTAACGGAGACAATGGCGATCATCATGTGAAAAAGCAATTCGTTTGATTTTTCTTTGGCGGTGTCTCCATAGTTTCGGGTGACGGTGAGATGCATATTGTCGGGGATGACGCTTCCCGTTGCATTTTGAATGCGTTCAAGGACGTTATTGGCCACTGTAACGGCATTGGACCCTTTTCGTTTGGCTACGGTGAGCGTAACGCCGGCAAACACCCCTTTTGGAGAGGATTGGCTGGAAATGTGTTTTTCTTCGGCAGCCGGCCCGGGGCCGAAAAACACGTATTGAGTGGGTTCTTCCGGACCATCTATGACCTCGGCTACGTCGCGAAGATAAACAGGTTTTTGCTCGTGCACACCAACCACCACGCTTTTGACGTCTTCTCTTGTCTTTAAAAATCCACTGGTATGAATGAGGACCTGGCCGTTGATGGAAGGATAGGCGCCGGTTTCAGATGCCTGGTTTGTAGCGGCTAAGGACATGGCGACCTGCTCAAGATCGAGGCCGTAAGCCGCCAACCGAACCGGATCAAACTGAACCTGAACCTGTCGCCGCTGGCCGCCGATAAGGGTCGTCATGGCAACGTTGTTTTCGCGTTTGACAATGTTTTCGACCTCTGCTGCCACACGTCGCAATGTGTAATGATCGAAACCTTCCCCCCAGAATGTCAGCGTCAAAATCGGAACGTCGTCAATATATCGCGGTTTAATGAGCGGCGGCGAAACAGACCAGGGAATGAGATCATAGTTTGCCGTAAGCTTGGACTGGAGACGAACGATGGATTTTTCTTCGTCTTGACCCACGTAAAACCGGACCACCACCATGGACATACCCGGGCTGGATGTTGAATATACATATTCAACGCCCGGAATTTCCCACAACAGTTTTTCCATGGGGCTTGTAACCCGCTCTTCCACCTCTTTGGAGCTGGCACCGGGCATTTTTACAAAAATGTCGATCATGGGAACAATGATCTGTGGTTCTTCTTCCCTGGGAAGAGCGATGACCGATGCAATGCCCAGCAAGATGGCAGCGATAATAAACAGAGGGGTCAGCTTGGAATCGATAAAAAATTGTGCAATTTTGCCGGCAGCGCCCGTTTTTTGTTTCATGAAACAGCCTCCACTGTCATGCCGTTGTTAAGATTCGGCGGAGGAACGGACACATAGCGATCCCCTTCATTGAGCCCCGATAAGACTTCTATGGATTCGCCGAATGTTCTGCCGGTTCGAATGAGTCTAAATTTAGCGGTTTGCATATCATCCAAAATATAAATACCGGTCAGTTGCCCGGAATGTATTACAGCGGATACCGGAATTAGAATTAAACCGGCTTTACCGATAGGAATTGAAACTCGAGCGAACATACCGGACCGCAGTGCCTTGTCAGCCGGTATTTTAACCTTGACTAAAAATGAGCGACTTTTTGTATCCGCAACCGGAAAAATTTCCTGCACGTTTCCAGTAAATGTTTTGTTGCCGAGGGCGGAAACCGTCACCGTTACCTCTTGGTTTAAGCCAACGGTATGGATATACCGTTCGGGGAGCACCAGGACAACGACATAAGCATCTTTATTTTCAATTGAAAACATGGCTTTACCTGGTACGGCAAGGTCTCCTACCTCGATCATTTTTGCCCGAATAATTCCGTCGTAAGGGGCCTGTATCACCGTATCTTTCGCATTGACAACCGCCGATTCCAGGGCGGCTTCAGCCTGTTTGACGCGCTGTTTTGCGGCGGCCAGCCCGGCTTGGGCCTGTTGGTATTGAGATTTGATTTCATCAAACTCCTGGGGACTGACGGACTCATCTTTCATCAGGTTCCGGTATCGGGTATAGGTGGCAATCGCAAGTTCTGCGCCTGCACCGGCCGCAGTTTCGGCGCGCCGGGTTTCCGCAAGCGCAGCTTTTGCTTGACGAAGCATTGCTGAGGTCTGTCGATCGTCGATGGTTGCAAGCCGATCACCCTTTTTGACATGGTCTCCTTCCCGGACAAAAACCTCTTTTACGGCTCCCATAAGTTTGCTGGAAATCGTGCTGACAATCTTGGAGCTAACCGTTCCTACGGATTCGTAAATGGATGGTTGGCTGATAATTTTAGCCGAAACAACCGTTGCTTTTACACGCCCTTTTTTTGAAAATTCAACATTGCCCGGCTCTATTTTTTCGCTACAACCGATGAATAAAATGAGAAAACAAAGTATTAAAAAATAGAGAAGATTTTTTTTCAACATAACAAGCTCCATAATCCTTAAAGCAATTTTATTGAAAATCGGAATCAATGGTACCGGCAGCCAGTGCCAACCGGATTCTGGCCACCTTGTAATCGTGAAGGGCCTTAAAATGGTTGGTACGGGCCTGTTGATATGCCGTTTCGGCATCCAAGAGGCTTACAATAGTTAACAGACCATTATTATATCTATTTCTTACGATCCGCAGCCCTTCTTCGGCCTGGGCCACGGCGGTTTTGGCCACCTGAATCCGTTTCCAGGCGCTCTGGGCCTTTAGGAAGGATTCACGGACCTGAACCCCAACGTTGAGTTCCATGCCTTTCCGAAATTCCTGTATCCGGAAAAGAGAAGATTTGGCCGCTTTTGTTTTTGCAGAAATACGGTGTCCGCTGAACAGATTTACATGCATGACAGCACCAATGGCATAATTGTTTTCGGTGTCGCTGAAATCTTCAGAATTAATTTCGTAGTTTCCCACAAGCTCCAGGTCAGGGAGGTGGCCGGCCCGTGATTTATCGATTTCTTTTTTTGCTATATCTTCCTGATATCGAATCCTTTCCAGATCCGGACGGTTTGAAAGCGCAATGGTTATCCAATGATCAACAGGTCCTTTGGTTTCTGCACATTTTTTAAAAGGGGTTACAAGGTGTAATGGCTTATTCGTTGACATCCCCATAGCAGCATTCAGCATGGCCTGGGCCACCTTTACCTGACTTTCCGCTTCAAGCCGCTGCTGCTCCAATTCTGCAATACGAACATTTGCCCTTAAAAAGTCGCTTTTCACAACAAAACCGCTTTCAAACCGGGACCGGACCATTTTTAGATTGGCTTTAGCGGTTTCAAGGGTCTGAACGATAACAACAAAATTCTCTTGTGCGAGAAGTAGGCCCACATAAACTTTTGCTGTTCTGGTAATTACTTCTTGCTCGGTCCGCTTAAGAACGAGGGATGAGGCCGCATGATTCTGTTGCGCCTGTTTCCATCCAATCGTTGTCTGGCCTCCATCGTAGACCGACCAGGACACAGAAACAGCAGAAGCAAAGTTGTTGATTGCATCCGGGTCATTGAGCCTGTCAAGATTAAAGTCTGCCTGAGTTAAATTTCCCTGAAGCATCTTGGCGCCAGTAGCCCACATAGGATTGGTAGTGCGGTTAAAGGTCTCGATAAAATAGATTTGGGGGAAAAAACCAGACCGAGCCTGAGTTACCTCTGATTTTATCATCTCCACCTGAAAGCGTGCCGCTTTGATTTCCGGATTCTGCTCCACAGCCATTTGAATTGCCTCAGACAGGGTCAAGGATTCCAGTGAATTTGTGTTTTGAGCGTCAGTTTTAACTGTAATTGTTAGAGAGATAAAAAACGTCGTTGCTAAAACCCAAAAAAATATCTTGTAATTTATTGATTTCATATGGTCCCTCTCTACCGTTAAACTTTTTATATTGCCAGGTGCAGAATGCACGATCAAGGACGTTAGACTTTTTATTTCTATAGCTTAGAAAGAGCTTCCAAGGCAAGTTGCCCAACCGTACGTTCTATCAAATGCATATCAATAAAGATCTTCACTGTGGCGTTATCGTTGGAAAGATATTGAAGTAAGGGTTTTGTCAACTCGCTGTCGAGAACTCCGGCAGTCCATACTGCAAGACCGCGGTGTATTGCATCTTGGGACCGCATAAACGGAAGTAAAAAAGGGGTGGTATGTTTTACAAGATTGGGACGGGAATGGGCGAGTCTCCCCAGTCCCCAGAGAACACCCCTTTGAAGAGAAGGGTGTTCGATGAAATTCCCTTGTTCGTTGACATAGGATACAAGCAGGAAGGCATACTCCTCGGCAAGCCTGAAATGACGGGCCATGATTTCTCCCATGGCCTCGGGTGAACCCCAGCCGATCCCCCCGGATTCATCGTTCAGATTCCATATCAGACGCCGCATCACCACTCGGGCCGATTCCATATCCTGTTCGGCAAGATTAGAAACCACCGCACCCATTGCTGTAATGGCCCGCCATTTGATCAATTCATTAGTGCTATAAAAAAAGGAAAAAAGCGGATTAACCGCTTTGCGTGCAGGGTATTGACAAATCTCATCAAGACTCTTTTCGAGATCATCACTATCTAAAAGCTCCAAAATCTTCTTTTTAAGCTGTCTATTGGACATTTTTAGTAAGTCATTTCATTTGACGACTCAATCACTTGGTACTGTTAGTAATTATTAAAATGACACGATTTCAAAACCTTGTTCACGATAGCGGGCCATGCTGGGATGGCCTGTTATTTCATCCAGAAGTGCCAAACTCTGGTCTTTTGCGGCCTCCAAGGTACCCATTTTGTTCGAGCAGGCTTTGCAGACACCGTCAATCAGCCCGGCGGATTTGGCATTTTCCCATAATTTGTGCAAGGGGTTGTCCGATTTGGCAAGTTCCGGAACGAGTTTCGTGGCCGCCCCTTCAATGACCACCTTTACTTCATACGCTTTTTCCTTCATATCCAGAGCATTTAAAAGGACATGAATAAAGCACATGGGATCTCCGTTGAACACAAATAACGCTATCTTTCTCATAATAACCTCTTCACGGGTTTTTTTTATTCCTCTTCCCAGTATATGCAATCTTCCGGACAGTATTTTATGGCTTCATCGACTTCACTCTCCGGATAAAAAGAAAGTTCAATCACTTCGACATATCCTGCATCATTTATTCTAAAAACAGAAGGGCAAACCTCCACGCACCCTTCGCATAAACTACATTGACTCAGATCAACCGCTGGTTTTTTCATGCTAATATCTTTTTGGATTTGTTTTGACTTGCTACGAATAATTTCTAATAAGCTTCTTCATAAGCCAGATCCTCTTTCGTGACCTTACCTTTAAACAGGGTGTATGCCCATATCTGATACCCAATTACGACAGGAATAAAAATTATTACCACAATCAGCATAATTTTTAAGGTAAGAGGGCTTGAAGATGCATTATGGGCTGTAAGACTGAATTGTGAATCAATGGTAGAAGGAAACATGTCGGGATATAGTCCGATAATACCGTAAAACGTAGCCCCGACAATGGTGAGGGCAGAGGCAAACCAGGCTTTGAAAAATGTTTCTTTTACCATAAAATATTTTATACCAAAAAGAGCGAAAACCGTAATCAGTATAACGATGAAAAAGGCTGGATGGGCCAGGTAGTTATCATAGAGCCGGGTAGAAAACTTGCTTGCGATCAAAAAAATGACCACTACCCCAAGAAGCACCGGCCAGAGCTTATTGGCAACGGAAGCCGCCCTGTGATGCAAATCACCTTCTGTCTTGATGGCCAGCCATAAAGCGCCGTGAACAAGAAAAAGCATTACAAAAAGCACACCGCCAAGGAGCCCGTAAGGGTTTAAAAGGGTAAATAACGTTCCATGATAAATGCCGTTATGATCTATGGGAAGTCCTTTAAAAATGTTTGCAAAGGCCACTCCAAAAAGAAGCGCCGGTAAAAAACTGCCGGTAAAAATACATGTATCCCAGATTTTTCGCCAGCGCGGGTCATCAACCTTACCACGGAATTCAAAGGAAACACCTCGCAGAATCAGAGCAAAGAGAATCAGCATCAATGCCGAATACAGGGAGGAGAACATCACGGCATATAATGTGGGAAAAGCGGCAAAGGTAACACCGCCTGCTGTAATAAGCCAGACCTCATTACCATCCCAGAGCGGCCCCAACGAATTGATCATAATACGCTTGTCTTGATCGCTCTTTCCCAGAAACGGATAAAGTGTTCCGACTCCAAAATCGAATCCGTCTGTCATGAAGAATACCGCCCATAAAAAGCCCCACAAGAAAAACCATATTGTCTGTAAAACCATTATTACCCCCCAATATAATTGAGAATTTAATATTGACGACTGTTTGAATTGGAGATTGAAAATTTTATTTAATTGTCAATCGTCAATCGAAAATCATCAATTGACTGCAGGTTCGGGACCTTTTTTGGCATTTTTTGCAATTAAATAGAATCCAGTGACTCCCAACAAACCATACACCATGATAAATGCAATCAAGGTGGTCAGCACCTGAGATGTGGCAATGGGAGATACTGCGTCGGACGTCTTCATCAAGCCATACACAATCCAGGGCTGACGTCCCACTTCGGAAACAATCCAACCCAGTTCACAGGCCACATAAGGCAGGGGAATTGACAACAGCATAAGCTTTAGATATTTTGAACTGTCTACCAGCCGCTTGCGCTTCCACCAGCCAAGAACGGTAGCGAGAATAAAGTAAAATCCCAAGACGACCATGCCTTTAAAGGCAAAAGACGTTATCAACACCGGTGGCCGTTCGTCCTTGGGAAATTCTTTCAACCCCCTTACTTCCGCGTTAATATCGTGATGCACCAGGAAACTGAGCATACCGGGTAATGCACCGATTTCAATTTTATTTTTTTCGTTATCTTCATCCGGCAGGACAAAAAGATAGACCGGCGCCCGTGTGGTGGTGTCCCAGAGAGATTCCATGGCCGCCAGCTTGGTGGGCTGTTTTTCAGCAACAATGACACCGTTTATATCACCCGTGATCACCACAATGAAAGAAAAAATTGTACCGAATCCCAAAGCGATCTTGAATGAGCGCGCAAAAAAATCGACGTTTTGTTTTTTCAATAAATGATAGGCGCTGACACCCATAACAAAAAAGGCACTCAGTACATAAGCGGCACTTACCGTGTGTAAAAATTTAAAAATAGCGTGCTTTTGAAACAAAATGGCGGCAAAGTCCACCAGTTCCGCCCTTCCGTCTCTTATGGTAAAACCGACAGGACTTTGCATCCAGGCATTGGCAATGAGGATCCAGACCGCGGAAAGGGTTGAACCAAACGCTACCAGCCACATAACCGCTGCATGGGCCTTTTGGGAAAGTTTTTTCCAGCCAAAAATCCAGACACCGAGAAGTATCGACTCCAGAGAAAAGGCTACAGTAGCCTCGATGGCAAGAAGAGAGCCGAAAATATCCCCGACGTAAGCCGAATAGCGAGACCAGTTGGTTCCGAACTGAAATTCGAGGGTTATTCCCGTAACAACCCCCAGCGAAAAATTAATCAAAAACAGCTTGCCCCAGAATTTTGTCATGCGAAGATAGGTTTCGTCCCCGGTTTTAACGTATCTGGTTTCCATGTATGCAACCAAAATCGATAAACCAAGGGTAAAAGGAACAAATAAAAAGTGAAACATTGTAGCGGCTGCAAATTGTAGCCGTGAAAGAAGCACTACATCCATTAGCACCCCCTTGTGCTATTCCTTCCAATTTACACTGTGTAACGTCTATTTCTTGATTGCCTTACCTATTTTTCTGCCGAGCTCTAAACAGGCATTTTTGCCATCTTGATCCGGCACATATTGGATCTTAACACCCGGGTCTATAATATCAAATTTCATGGCTTCAAGCTCTTGGGTAATCAGCTTGACCGACTCACCACTCCATCCATAAGAACCAAAAGCCGCACCGATTTTATTTTTGGGCTTAAGTCCCTTCATATAGGTCAAAAAATCGCTGACCGTAGGAAACAATTGGTTATTAATTGTCGGCGATCCAACGATAACGGCGGCCGCATCCAGAACTTCGGTCATAATTTCACTTCGATGGGAACTTCGGATGTGCATGGGTCTGGCAATAACACCTTCTTCAACAATACCTTGGGCGATCTCCTCAGCCATTGTTTCGGTGCTATGCCACATAGTGTCATACACCACAACCGCTTTTTGCTCGGGTTCCTGACTTGCCCATTTGGCATAAGCATTAATAATTTTCCCCGGGTCTTTCCGCCAGATAATCCCGTGGTCCGGGCATATCATATCAATCTCTAGACCAAGTTCAGCCACCTTCTCCAAAAGTTTGAGTATCAAAGGCGAATACAGCAAGAGAATATTTGCAAAATACTTCTTGGCATGGGGCATGATCGAATCGCCGATCTGATCATCAAACTTTTCATGCCCGGCATAATGTTGGCCAAAAGCATCGCTGGAAAAGAGAATCTTGTCCTCTTTCACGTAGGTAAACATGCTGTCCGGCCAGTGAAGCATCCGGGTTTCCAGAAACGTCAGAGTTCTTTTGCCCAGACTCAGCGATTCACCATTTGCGATTCCATGATAATTCCATTTCTGTGGAAAATGCCGGGAAAGGTTTTTCAACCCCATTTTTGAACAATACAAGGGCTTGTCTTCCCCAATTTTATGCATGACCCGTGGCAAACTGCCGGAATGATCCATTTCCGTGTGGTTGCTGATAACATAGTCAATCTTTTTGGGATCAACAATTTTAGTGATGTTCTCCAAAAGCTGGTCTGAAAATTCCTTTTTCACCGTATCGATAAGGGCAATTTTTTCATCTACGATTAAAAATGCATTATAGCTCGTGCCCTGGTAGGTGGAATATCCGTGAAAATCCCGGATATTCCAATCATTAACTCCAATGTCATAAATATCTTTTGCTATTTCAATTGGATTCATTATTCTATCCTTAATACTATTTTTTTATGGTTAAGCTTCACTATTATTACTGAGTCCGCATCTTCTTAAATTGTTCTTTTGATGCACCGCAACCCGGACATTTCTAATCATCGGGAAGATCTTCGAATCTGGTTCCGGGAGCTATGCCGCTTTCCGGATCTTCTTGATGCGGATCATAAATATATCCACACATAGAGCATACGTACTTACCCATGTTTAAACCTCTTTTTTTTGATTCGATTTTTTTTAGTTGTTAAAAAGGTTGACTTTACAAATCCGTGTCCAATTATTGATAGTTAATCACCGTCGATAACTGAACCAGGACCGGCCAGAGGCTTGAACATTTTCTTTCCTGCACCGCAAACCGGACATTTCCAGCCGTTCGGCAGCTCTTTAAATTGGGTGCCCTTAGAAATTTTTCCTTTCCTGTCCCCCTTGTCCGGGTTGTATATACATCCGCAATTTGTAGTCTGACACTGGCACATGTCTTCAGGTTCCGCCATTTTTTCTCCTCCATTTAAAAAAAACAGGACACAGACACTCACAGATACATACAGATTTTTCTTATTAAAATCCTGACAATCTGTTATTGTCTGTGTCCTCAAAAAAGTTTACCAGTTTTCCCCAAGCAGTTCAAAATAAGCTTGGGGATGATCACAAGCGGGGCACACTTCCAGGGCTTCGCTTCCTTGATGCAGATACCCACAGTTGCGACAGCGCCAGGTAACCTTTTCATCCTTTTTAAATACGTTGCCGGCTTCTATATTAGCAGCAAGGTCCATATACCTTTTTTCATGCTGTTTTTCCGCAACTGCAATCGCCTCAAATACCTCTGCTAATGTATCAAACCCCTCTTCACGAGCATTTTTTGCAAATTCCGGGTACATCACGGTCTGCTCATAATGTTCTCCTGCTGCCGAATCCTTAAGGTTTTCAAGAGTGGTACCGATAACACCTGCGGGAAATGCTCCTGTTATTTCAACTTCCCCGCCTTCTAAGAATTTAAACAATCTTTTGGCATGTTCTTTTTCCTGGTTGGCTGTTTCAGTAAAAATTTCCGAAATTTGAACATAGCCTTCCTTTTTGGCCTTACTCGCAAAATAAGTATAGCGATTTCTCGCCTGAGATTCACCCGAAAATGCAGTTAAGAGATTTTTTTCTGTTTGAGTTCCTTTCAACCTTGCCATATTTTTCCTCCTTTTTCTGTAGTTATACTAAGGTGCTTATCGGTAAAGAACACAACCTATTCTATTCAATGTCATTCTTCCACCAGCCTTTCTTAATGTGGTTTTCCTTTTCTTTTTCCGCAAGTCTTTTGAGCTTATAGGCAGAATCAAGCAAAACACCGTATAAAATACCGCAACCGGTATCTTCTCTTTGGGCGTCTCCCGTTTCCGCCAGTTCAATCATTTTGTTTGTCAATTGAAGGGTTTTTTTAATATTTATATCACAGGGCTTCACGGATATTCTATCTCCGGTCATGAATCATAATTTTGTCATTGTTCTGTATGTTAATGAGCATCAAAATTCGTGCCAAGAATTAATGTAGTATAATATTCTTACCTAGTGTCTATCCATAAACGGCATCTTTCGGCCCCCGACGGCGTTCTCGCTCGTTTTCAATCCTCAAAATAGCGCGCTATGCCTGCGGTTGAAAACTCGCTCGGGCCTTGCCGTGAACCAAAACCTACCATTTCCGGACAGACACTACTTAAGATGAGCGTTTCAAATTTTAAAGCGCAATTTATTAATTTCTGTTCCGAAAAATCCATAACTATTTTTATTTATTAAAAAAATAGTCATACGCATGCTGTCTTATATTCCTTTGTGATACAAGTTTGTATCACAGGATAAATCTGAAAAGATTTATTTAATATTTACGTACCAATTCATGAAAAAAGTTCAGTGCTAATGTATCGTTCTCCGGTACTTGGCAATATCACTACCATGCATTTGCCTTTTGACTCTCTTCGTTTTCCAATTTTAAGGGCAGCAGCCATGGCGGCACCCGATGAAATGCCACAGAGGATACCCTCTGTTTTTGCCAACATCCGTGATGTATCAAATGACTCATCATCAGATACCGTGACAATTTCGTCTATTACTCCTGTATCCAACACCTGAGGAATAAAACCTGCGCCAATGCCCTGAATCTTATGAGGCCCGGCCTTTCCTCCTGATAATACCGGAGAATCTTCAGGTTCAACAGCAATGGCTTTAAAGGTTGGTTTGAGCGATTTTATCATCTGGGCCACACCGGATATGGTACCGCCGGTGCCAACACCGGCGACCAGTATATCCACCCTGCCGTCGGTATCTTTCCATATCTCCTGTGCAGTGGTCTCCCTGTGGATTTTCGGATTGGCCGGATTTTTGAACTGGTCGGGCATAAATGCGTTTTTGTGAGTGTCGACAACCTCTTCTGCCCTTGTAATGGCCCCTTTCATACCTTGGGATCCCGGTGTAAGGATAAGTTCTGCGCCAAGGTGTTTAAGCAGTTTTCTCCTTTCCATACTCATCGTGTCCGGCATGGTGAGACAAAGACGAAAGCCCTTTGCCGCACAGATAAAGGCCAGCGCAATCCCCGTGTTTCCGCTGGTGGGTTCCACCAACAGTGTATCCGGACCGATTAATCCTTTGGATTCTGCTGTATCAATCATCGATGCGGCAATACGGTCCTTAACACTTCCTAACGGATTGAAAAATTCAAGCTTGGCAAGTATCTCAGCATGTTGTCCTTGAGTAATGGTGTTGAGTCGTACCAGAGGTGTTGTACCAATAGTTGCGCTAATGTTGGAAAATATTTTCATGGCCCGCGCCTTTTATTTCTAAGTTCTACGTAAGGAACACGTGTAAAATCGTCTCATGTTTGTTATTGATACACAATTGTATCATGAAACGATCTGGCAAGTCATCGTTGATCGGAAAAGTATTTCTTAAAAGCAACCCGATAGTTCCTGAGCGTTCTGATAATAATTTGTATCCAATTTATTCTGACCAGTTGATCCTGAGCAAAATCCTTCAAGCCCGGATAAGACACCATTGAGCCTTTCTCAAGTGAGCTTTACAGCCATGTACATAATGGTGGCTAAACGAAAATAACATTTTACTTTTGCAAAGCTTATGCCAAATATGTTACAAATTTTTATTCTACAGCTTGGCATGGTTATTGTATCTATAAATGTTCTATAAAAATTTAGTGATGAGGTTAACGTGTTATGACAATTCCCGGAAATCTTCAGACTACCGCAATGGCGGTAATGCCCCATAAGGATGTGGAGAGCGCTCTTGATCTGGCTCTTACCATGGACATTCCATTCTGGCCGCAGCTTCCTCATGTCAGTTACACGGAAGACATGTACGTTCAGGCAGCCGAACACTTCCCCGGCATATTACTGGACATGGAAAATAGAACCCTTAGGTTTTCAATGGAAAAATTCATCCTTGAATTTGAAGAAACCATGGCTCATTTTGACGAACCCGAATACTTTGATATCAGCAAGGAATATTCGGTGGTTTATCATCGTTTCCTCGAAATGGATTTCTCGGACAGGCCGGCCATACGAGGCCAGTTGGAAGGGCCCATAAGTTTTGGCTTAAATGTAGTTGACCAGGATAAAAAGCCCATTCTTTTTGATGACACCATACGCCCTTTTATGTTCGAATTTATGTCACGACGAATAAATGTACAGCTTGAACGGCTTAAGAAGTTGAATTCCAATGCGTTTATGTTTGTTGATGAACCCGGCTTGCAGTTTCTGTTCAGCGCCCTTTCAGGTTACGACAGTACAAAAGCCAAAAACGAAATGGAACAGTTTTTTGCCATGATACAACGGCCAAGAGGCGTGCATTTATGCGGGAATCCGGATTGGGATTTTCTTCTGAGTCTTGATCTTGACATTCTTTCTCTTGATATTTATCAGAACGGAGAAATATTTTCATCATATTCGGAATCAATAAAAAGATTCCTTGATCGCGGCGGCGTAATTGTATGGGGTATCGTGCCGACAAATTTTGAACCCTTTGAAATTGAAAATATAAATACCCTGGAAGCAAGATTGACCGAAGTATGGAATTTGTTGGCTAATAAAGGGATAGACAGGGAATTTCTATTATCGAGAAGCTTGATCTCTCCGGCCACGTGTTGTCTGGTCAATCCCGATGGAGAAAAAACCGTTGAAAAGGCTTTTAGGGTTGTAAAAGAGTTGTCGCACCGACTACAAGATAAATTTGGGCTCTAAATTATTCAACGGCGCCTCAGACAATCTGTTCTTTTTCTTGAGGCCAAATAACCCCTGAACGCTCTTCAACAAAATAACAAAAACGATTCCATTCAAACTCACGTAATGATACCGGACAACGGAGTTTTATTTTTCGATCACTTACACCGATGACTTCCCAGTCACCATTGCGAGGCCCTCCGTCAATGTGCAATTTCTGTCCCACTTGGACCGGAAAAGGCCTGAAGATAATAACCTCATGCTTTTTCATTTTAATCACCATAGATTAAATACTCATTTATTTGAATTATCCTCCACACGGTGACAGATGCAGTCAAGCTCTCCACAGGTGCCACAAACATAATGAGTGACAGGGTCTCGGGCTTTTCTTTTTTTTGACAAAACAATCTTAATAAGAATGAATACAAGCAGTGCTGCAAGGAAAATTAACAGAGCTTCTTTCATTTTTTATCCCCCATATAACGTCTCGAAATTTCTATAAGCATCTTAATCTCAGCAAAAGCCATGCCAAATTATAAAGCATTTAAGTTTGATTAACTCGTAAAAAGTCCAATTTAGACGGTTTCGTAAAAAGTTCAAATTCAAGGCGTGCAAATTTTGTAATCATGAGGCGTACTTTTCGTACGTTGAATGATTGTGAAATGCAGCACAACGCAGAAGTTGGACTTTTTACGAGACCGTCAAGTTTTAGTCCGTTAACCCATAGGTAATACAATCAAATTATGTATTGATACGGGTTAAATAGCACTTTCTAATGTCTCGGTATTAAGCTTGAAACACAAATGTCTCATAAGACATATATAAACACCCTTTTTCAAATTTATATCAATTACTCAAATCGCCAATTACAGGAATGAGTCTGTATATTGTCTTGAAAATAAAGCAGATGATTCTTACTAACCATCTTTGCTTTCGGTAAAATTAAGGTGGCATATATATTGCTTAATACCTTGTATAGATGTTAGCGAGTCAGATCAGATAGTTTTCGACTCCAAGAAAAAATAGGGTCCGTTTTTTTAAATGGACTTTTCTTAACTATATTAGGTGTACAAACAAACCTTGATAAACTCGTAAAAAGTCCGATTTAGACGGTTTCGTAAAAAATTCAAATTCAAGGCGTGCAAATTTTGTAATCATGAAGCGTACTTTTTGTACGTTGAATGATTGCGAAATGCAGCACAACGCAGAAGTTGGACTTTTTACGAGACCGTCAAACCTTAAAGAGGAGAAATATATTATGCCATTATCTGTCGTTGATCTTTATAGAGATGTTCTTCCCAAGACAAATTGTGGAGACTGTGGATTCCCTGCCTGTCTGGCCTTTGCCAGTATTGTGGTATCGGAAAAACTGCCTTTGGGCAACTGCCCTCATATTGATGTCGGTGTCATTGAAAACTGCCAAAAAGAATTGGATGAACAATATGCATCCGGGAAATGGCTAAAAAGAGATATGGCAAAGGACGCTCTGGAATGGGCAAAACAAAGATCTGCTTCCGTGAAAATCGAGAATTTGCCGGACAGAATAGGCGGAAAGTTGATTAAAAAAGATGAAGGTGTCGCTCTGGAACTTCCATATTTTACAGATTCCATTACTATAACAGAATACGGAATTTTAAAGAAAGATGGTTCAGATCTTACCCGATGGGAACAGGTTTTTATTTATAATCATATGGCGCAGGGAGGAAGCAAACTTCCTTCCGGAAAATGGAAAGGTCTGGTTGAGTTTCCCAATACTGTCTCTAAGATAAAATCCATGGTCGAACATGTTGAGGCACCTCTGATAGAAAGGTTTTCAGGCAAACCCGATGAACTGCTTGCTGCAGCCAAACAGATTGACGGGTTAAACATGACCGATAAAATCAAATCGGCTGATCTGGCGATTTTGTTCAGACCACTTCCTCGAATTCCGGTAATGCTCATGTTCTGGGATGAAGATAAAATTGACGGCTTTGAAGCGGAGGTAAAATTGTTGTTTGATGAAACCATTTCCGAGCATCTGGATATCGAATCCATCATGTTTTTAAGTGAAAGGTTAAGGCAGCTTCTTTGTGAAACTGTAATTTCATAATATTACATTAAAAGAAAGGAAATGAAATGGAAGAACGTACTGGGATAATCACAATGAAAGGCAACCCCTTAACTCTTATTGGAAAAGAGCTTAAGGCAGGAGATTCCGCTCCTGACGTTGAAGTACTTGATAACAATCTTTCGCCAGTCAAGCTTTCATCGTTCCGGGGAAAGATCTGTGTTATTTCTTCAGTGCCCTCTTTAGATACGCCAGTGTGTGACATGGAAACCCGAAGATTTAACCAGGAGGCAGGTAAGTTAAGTGCAGACATTAAGATGCTCACCATCAGCATGGATCTGCCCTTTGCTCAAAAGCGATGGTGCGGAGCGGCCGGTGTGGATAACGTGGTCACGCTGTCCGATCATCGCAACGCATCTTTTGGAACCGCTTACGGAGTTTTAATTAAAGAACTTCGTCTGCTGGCCAGGTCTGTCTTTGTGGTGGATCGTGAAGGCATTATCCGATATATTCAGATGGTCAATGAGATTTCTGAAGAACCTGACTATGATGCCATAATGAATGCCGTGAATAATCTAGTTTGAACCCGGTTTAAAAAAGTAACCTAAAGATTCTCATTAATTTTCATATGAGATTCAGGTATCATCTGGTTGTGATATCGGGCATGGACACAAATAGGTAAAAAGGAGGTACCAATGGTTCCCAATGAAAAATTAATTAAAATTTTTGAGTATGCTCTGAATCAGGAGGAAACCGGTAAGAGTTTTTTTGAAGTCTCTATTCAGCGAATGGGGGTCGGTGCGGCGGTTTCAGCATTTAAACGTTTGATCGAGGAAGAAGCAAAGCATATTGAATTTATCAGTCTTATCCTGAAAGATCTCAGGGAAGGAAACGATATCGAACCCGAAAAGATTAGGGAAATAGTTCTTGAGCCCACCAACTATTTTGACGATCGTGCCAAATCCGAGTTTTTACAAACGTGTATCGATGAATCCATGATTCCGGATGTAACCGTTTTTAACACCGCATGGCTGATAGAAAAAGATTTGAGCGAGTTCTATGGAAAAATGGCCGATTTAACGGAAGGGAAAGCCAAAGACGCACTTCGTATGCTATCAAGTTGGGAAAAAAGTCACGAAAACTTTTTCAGAGAATATCGGGACAAACTTACAGATGTCTACTCCAAAATGCCGTGGGGTGGATGATAATATCATTCCATGACGGAACATACTGTCGATAATCCGGCAAAGCTCCCCCGTTTGAAATTCCCATGTCAGACAGTTTTGAAAGATTCTTATGTTAAAGAAAGACAAGCAGAAATAGTTAAATTGAAAAAAGTTAACCACCAACTTCATAAAGAAAAAAGAATCGCGAAAATAATGTTTTGGTGTTGTACGCCTTTTTTTTTCGCAGCATTTATGCGTTTCTTTTTTATTATTTTTAAATATATATATGGGACGTTTCTATTGCTTATACTTGGAAAAAATTTCGCTGGTATAATCATGGTAATCGCTATAATAACTTCGTTGTTTTTTACACTTGCTGTCTGTTCTTTGTTGTGGAAGGAATATAAAAAGCATATTTTAGAAATCGAATGAATCTTTATGACCGGATTCCATTGGGTTGTCAATCTGGCTTGTAGCTATAAATAACAGGCGAACCGCTCGGATTTTTGTCTTGTAGCTAAGCGCTTCTTCGGTGGCCGATCGCATTGAGATTGAGATGCAGCAAATTTAGATGCGATAAAAATGTAAAGCCGCCGGCAGAGTCGCGAGAGAGAGGAGGAATGTATGGCGAAGTGGTCGATTAACCGAACCCGCAAGTTACGAAAGGGAACGCTCCTTCTTATGGTTCTCTGCATTTCTTTGGCTGTCAATCAATGCGGAACTGCTGAGGAAAAGCCCTTATTGGTGCAGAATCCTCTTCCCTATCCGGAGAATGCACTTGAACCATATATCTCGGCAAAGACGATTGCCTTGCATTATGGCAAACATCACGCCGGATATGTGGCCACGGCCAACCGCCTGTTGAAGGACAGCGACTTCCAAGGCGAGACGCCTGTGGAAATTATCAAGCTCACCGCGGGTAAAAAGAAGTACTCCAAAATCTTCAATAATGTTGCTCAAGCATGGAACCATGACTTTTTCTGGAACTGCATGAAGCCCGGTGGCGGTGGTATACCAAAGGGAAAGCTCGCAAAAAAAATCGAAGACTCATTCGGGAGTTTTGATGCGTTCAAAAGTGAATTTCTGGCGGCAGCCAAGAGTCGGTTTGGGAGCGGGTGGGTTTGGTTGGTATTGGACGACGATATACTTAAAGTAGTCACAACTGCAAATGCAGATACACCCCTCTCCCAGGGACTGAACCCCATCTTTACTGTTGACGTCTGGGAGCATGCTTACTATTTGGACTACCAGAACCGGCGCACCGATTTCGTGGAGACTGTTCTTGATAATCTTGCCGACTGGGATTCAGTCGCTTCCCGTATGGAAAAACATCCTTATTGAAGTAATTGAATCATGGTTTTCATAAAGACCGGAAGATCATCCGGCGTCCTACTGGTTACCAGGTTTCCGTCCACAACAACCTCCTGATCAACCCATTTTGCCCCGGCATTTATCAAATCGTCTTTTATTGCAAAAAAAGAGGTTACTTTCCTTCCGGAGAGGATTCCCGCAGAAACCAGCATCCATCCGGCATGACAAATGGCAGCGACCGGCTTGTCGGCATTGAAAAAATCTTTTACCAACTTCACCATGGAAGGGTATCGGCGCATCATGTCCGGCGCATATCCACCCGGAATGATAATCCCGTCAAAGTTTTCCGCGGCTACCTGGTCGGCACTGGCATCGGCTTTGGCTTTTGTGCCCGGTTTACCGGTATAAACTTCAGCACTGCCCGAACCAACTACGGTAACTTCCACGCCTTCCTCCTTTAATCTGTAATAAGGATACCAGAATTCAAAAACATTGAACATTTCTTCTATTAAAATTATCACTTTTTTCCTTTTAAGCAGCATGTTATCCTCCATTTTTTTTACATGGTTATGAACGATCTCTTATTAAACTTTTTATCTCATTTTATTTTATACTTCAATAAATTTATAAATCTCCTATAAAATAATTATAAGAATTCTCTGTTTTGCCATAAGAACACAAAAGTTTTGAATTATGCTCAATATAATACTACAATGTGGTATATCAAAATCAATGAAACGAGATATTGTTTTGTGGAATAGGCTTTTACTATGAAATTATAAAACCTATTTGTATAAAAAAACTCCCCGGCCTCTCAATCAGATATTTGTTTCATTTTTAAATGGTTATGTTTTGGCACATGTTTTGCATTTTGATATTGGACTATATCCATAAAAACTATGGGAGGCACGACATGAAGCAGTTTTTGCCCAAATTAATATGGTTAACATCGGTAGCGGCAGTGATGGTTTGCATTGCTCCTACTGGATCATCTGCTGGCTCTTCCATCTGGGCTCCACAACCTTTGAGCAGGCTTATTGAAGAAGGTTTGGCCAACAACCAAGACATCAAAAGTATGGAATCTCAGGTGAAAGGCCTCATGGAAGAGGTCTCGTTTTCGGGTTCATTGAATGATCCTCGCATCGGCATCGGGTTGCTGAATCTTCCGACCGACACATTCAGTTTTAACCAGGAACCCATGACCCAGAAGCAGCTTTTTATCGCCCAGAAAATACCGTGGTTCGGCAAATTGAGCCTCCGATCCCAACAGGCGGCAATGAAAGCGATCCGTCAGGAGGCGATTTTAAAAGCGAAGCGGCTGGAACTCGCCCGACAAGTCGCGACGGCGTACTACGAATTGGGTTTTGTTGCCGGCAGTCAAAAAATCAATGAGAGACTCATTGGAATGTTGGACCAGCTGATCAGGGTATCGGAGACGAGATATGCAACAGGTCAGGGTCTCCAACAAGATGTTCTGCAGGTCCAAGTAGAAATGAGCAAACTTTTGAATGAACAGATTACTTTGGGGAAAAAGTACCGCACCCTCGAAGATCGGATCAACGCCCTGCTCAATCGGGGAAATTTCATCCCTGTCGTACCGCCTGGAAACTTGCCATATCCTGATTTAGAACTGGAAAAAAAGGAATTACAAACCCGTTCTTTGACGATGAATCCCTGGCTGAAAGTCAAACAAGCTGAAGTCGATCAGGCCAATGTGGAGATTGAGCTGGCCCAAAAGGACTATTGGCCGGATATGGATTTCACAGTGGCTTACGGCCAGCGTGAAGAAGACTTGAACGACCGGGATTTGCCTGACTTTTTTTCAGCCTCTGTTGTCATAAATATTCCCCTCTGGCAGAAAACCCGGCAGGACAAAAAATTGGAAGCAACCAAATTGAGTCATCAGGCCGCCTTACAATCTTATCAAAATTTAGCAAACAGTCTCCCTCATAAAATAGACGCCCTGGTAAGCGATATCCGAAGCATCCAGAAGAATTATAAACTCATTACGGATGCTCTGATCGTTCAGGCAGATCAGTGGGCACGATCTTCCCTAACCGCATACGAGGTTGGCAAGGTGAATTTTAACACCACGATCAATGCTCAAATTCAGTTGCTTCGCTTCGAACTCCAGGCGGAAAACTATCTGTTCAGCCTCTATGAAAAGCGTGCAGAACTTGAAGAAGTTCTGGGTGCACCGCTTTTATCACAAGAGCCTGGAGATCATGTATTTCATCGGCAAGAGGAGAAAACATCATGAAAGGATTTATCAAAAAATCAACCCTTATCGCAGGCTTTGGCTTGATCGGTGTGTTGACCGTATGGATCACCCGGACGGATTTCGACATAAATCCCACCGGGAAACCGAACCTTTCGGTTACAGAAGTCTTGGCTTCGGAAAATGGACTGAAAGCGGGAATGATTGATCCGAAAACCGGTAAAAAGATCAAATACTGGGCGGCCCCTATGGATCCGACGTATATCCGAAACCAGCCGGGGAAATCTCCCATGGGAATGGATCTGGTCCCGGTTTACGAGGAAGCAGGCCAAGACAAAGAACCGGCTTCAACCATCCGCATCGATCCGGTGACCATTCAAAATATGGGCGTTCGTCTGGCACGCGTAAAACGCAAACCCCTGGTCAAATATATCCGAACATTCGGCAATATTACCTACGATGAAAGACTCATCTATACGGTCAATACCAAATTCAACGGATGGATTGAAAAACTGTATGTGAATTTTGTTGGTGAAACGGTGAAAAAAGGCCAACCGCTTTTTGGTATTTACAGTCCTGAACTGGTAACAGCGCAAGAGGAATATCTTCTGGCCCTTGAGCATAACGCAAGGCTGAAAGACAGTCCTTACGCCAAAATCCGTGAAGGGGCCCAACGTCTTTTGGATGCCTCTCGTACCCGACTGAAGTACTGGGACCTGAACGACAAGCAAATAAAGAAAATTGAAAATACCGGCAACGTCCAAAAGACTCTAACCATCTATTCTCCGGCAAGGGGCGTGGTCATCAATAAGAATGCCTTTCAAGGTCACTATGTAAAAGCGGGCGAGCACCAGTATGAAATCGCGGATCTTTCAAAGGTGTGGGTAGATGTGGACATTTATGAGTACGAGCTTCCCTGGATTCGAAATGGAATGCCTGCCAAGATGGAACTTTCCTACATCCCGGGCAAAATCTTTGCCGGTAAAGTCCTGTACGTTTATCCGTTTCTGACGGCTAAGACTCGCACGGCAAGGCTCAGATTGGAATTCCCCAATCCCGATTTTCAGCTAAAGCCGAATATGTACGCCAATGTGAATCTGGAGTCTGCCGTTGCTAAAGATAGCCTGGTTATCCCCCAGGAAGCGGTTATTGACAGTGGCGTTCGAAAGGTTGTTTTTGTGGTGCTTGGCAAGGGCAAATTCCAGCCCCGTGAGGTCAAGCTCGGGGCAGAAGGAAATGACAATGAGTTTCAGGTATTGGAAGGCCTGAAAGAACATGAACAGATTGTGATTTCCGCCCAGTTCATGCTCGATTCGGAAAGTCGTTTACGAGAGGCCATTCAAAAAATGCTGGACCTCCAAAAGCAAAATGCGGCATCGAGTTCTGCCGGATCAATGCAAATGGAAACAGAGGATCTGGACATGTCAGATATGAAGATGGACCAGACCACCGAAATTCCGAAAACCCAAACAGACGATCTCGATATGTCCGATATGAAGATGGATGAGACGACCGGAACTTCTAAAGCGAATTAGCGCGCGTGCACATGTGAGTATGGATCGGTTCAAAATGATTTTTACGGATTGGAAAATCTTCAAGAGGCATTTGATATGATAGAAAAAATCATAGATTTATCCATAAAAAACAAATTTCTGGTGATCCTGATGACCGTGTTTGTGATTGCGGCCGGCACCCATGCGATGTTGAAAACGCCTCTGGATGCCATACCGGATCTTTCTGATGCACAGGTGATCATTTTTACCGAATATCAGGGACAGGCACCCCAGGTCGTGGAAGACCAGGTTACCTATCCGCTCACAACGGCCATGCTTTCAGTCCCGTTTGCCAAAGTGGTCCGAGGCTATTCATTTTTCGGTATTTCGTTTGTTTATATCATTTTTGAAGATGGTACCGACCTGTATTGGGCCCGTAGCCGCGTTATGGAGTACCTGAACTATGTATCCGGACGCCTTCCGAGAGGCGTAACCCCTTCTTTGGGACCGGATGCCACCGGTGTGGGATGGGTCTACGAATATACGCTGGAGAGTGATCGACACGATCTTGCCCAGCTGCGTTCCATTCAGGATTGGTTTTTACGTTATGAACTTGCCGGTGTTCCCGGAGTGGCCGAGGTCGCATCCATCGGCGGATATGTAAAGCAGTACCAGGTAATCGTTGATCCCAACAAGCTGATCGCATACAATATTCCCCTCCAAAAGATCAAAATGGCTGTTCAGCGCAGCAATAATGATGTGGGCGGCAAATTGGTAGAGATGGGAGAAACCGAGTTTATGGTCCGGGGACTGGGCTATATAAAGAGCGTTGATGACCTCAACAACATTCCCCTCGACGTCGACCAGCGGGGGACACCGATTTTGTTGCGCAATGTTGCCGTGATTAAAATCGGGCCGGAACTCAGGCGAGGCATTGCCGACGATAACGGTACCGGCGAAACCGTCGGTGGTATTGTGGTGATGCGGTATGGTGAAAATGCCTTACAGGTCATCAAAAATGTCAAAAAACGGCTGGCGCAGCTCAAATCGGGGCTTCCCGAAGGGGTTCATCTGAAAAGCGTCTATGACCGTTCAAATCTTATTCTGCGCGCTGTGGACAATCTGAAACAGACCCTCATCGAAGAGAGTATCATTGTAGCATTGGTCTGTATGGTTTTTCTGCTCCATTTTCGCAGTGCACTTGTGGGAATTTTTATATTACCTGTCGCGGTGCTGATCAGTTTTATCATCATGGAACGGCAGGGAATCAACGCCAACATTATGAGTCTTGGAGGAATTGCCATTGCTATCGGCGCCATGGTGGACGCAGCCATCGTAATGATCGAAAACGCCCACAAGCATATCGAACACGATGGCGGGAAAAAACCTCACTGGGATTTAATAGCAGACGCCGCCAAGGAGGTGGGACCGTCTTTGTTCTTTTCGCTGTTAATCATCGCTGTCAGCTTTTTACCGGTTTTCATGCTGGAAGCTCAGGAAGGCAGGCTTTTTCGTCCCTTAGCGTTTACCAAGACTTACGCCATGGTCGGTTCTTCGCTGCTGTCCGTGACCATTGTTCCGGTTCTGATGGGTTATATGATTCGTGGCAAGATAAGACCCGAGGGAAAAAATCCGGTAAACCGCTTTCTGATTTGGATCTATCATCCCGTTATCAAGCTGGTACTGAAAGCCAAAATTCTGGTGGTTCTGCTGGCTGTGCTGGTCTTGGTTATGAGTTATATTCCCTGGAAGCGCATCGGATCAGAATTTATGCCGCCGTTAAATGAAGGTGACCTGCTCTATATGCCAACGACTCTGCCAGGCATTTCAATAACTAAAGCCAAAGAACTTCTTCAGCAGACCGACCGTATTATTGCCACTTTTCCCGAAGTTCAGCAAGTATTCGGCAAAATCGGCCGGGCCGAGACGGCCACCGATCCGGCGCCGCTTTCCATGATCGAGACGACCATTATGCTGAAACCCGAGTCCGAATGGCGTGAGGGGATGACCATTGAAAAACTGATCGATGAACTCGATAAAGCCATCCAGTTTCCGGGGTTGACCAATGCCTGGACCATGCCCATCAAAACACGAATCGATATGCTTTCCACGGGAATTAAGACACCGGTCGGGATCAAGCTCATGGGAGAAGATCTGCAGGTTCTCAGCGATTTGGGGGAAGAAATCGAAGCGGTGATGCGACAGGTGCCCGGTACCCTTAGTGTTTACTCCGAAAGGGTCACCGGTGGCAATTATCTGGATTTTCATATCAAACGCAAAGAAGCTGCACGTTTCGGTCTGACCACAGGAGATGTCCAGGACATTATTATGACCGCTATCGGTGGGATGAATATTACCCAGACCGTCGAAGGCTTGGAACGATATCCGGTCAATCTTCGCTATGGATCCGAACTCCGGGATACGCCGGAAAAATTAAGACGAATACTGGTTCCAACGCCCATGGGCGCTCAGATTCCCATCACTCAGGTCGCCGACATCCGGATCGTCAAGGGTCCGCCGGTGATTAAAAGTGAAAACGCACGGAAGAATGCCTGGATCTATGTGGACATCACGAACATCGATGTGGGAACTTACGTCAAAAAAGCACAGGAGGTCGTCCGTGAGAAAATAAAACTTCCACCGGGTTACAGCATGATCTGGAGCGGCCAATACGAGTACATGATCCGAGCCCAGAAACGGCTAATGATCGTGGTCCCGATGACCCTGATCATTATTTTCCTGCTGCTCTACTTCAATTTCAAAAACATTGCCGAGAGCCTCATCATCATGCTGAGCGTCCCCTTTTCGCTGACCGGGGGGCTGTGGCTGATGTATTTTTTGGGGTATAACATGAGTGTTGCGGTGGGGGTAGGCTTTATCGCCCTGGCCGGCGTTGCGGCAGAAACCGGAGTCGTGATGTTAATATACCTGGATATCGCCTATCGCAAATATAAATCCCGATACGGTGAGGCGTTCAGCAAGCAGCATCTCCAAGAAGCCATTGAAGAGGGAGCGGCGCTGCGGGTACGACCGAAAATGATGACTGTTGTGGCCATCATGGCCGGCCTGATGCCGATTATGTGGAGCCATGGTACCGGATCCGAAGTGATGAAGCGCATTGCCGCACCCATGGTCGGCGGCATGGTCAGCGCAACGATTTTGACCCTCATTGTAGTGCCGGCCATCTATGGACTGTGGAAAGGATGGAATTTGGGCAAAAAAGCATCAAATAAAAAGGAGATATTACCATGAAAAAAACAATTACTTTATTAACAACGCTGCTGGCATTAAGTTGGGGGTGGACAAGTTTGACAGCTGCAGAAGCGCCACACAAAAATCATGGCTCAAGGACAAAGCCCGAGTCAAAGGCCATGGAAAAAACATCCCCGGGCGGTACATTTGAACACACAATGATCGAAAAAAATATTCGGGCCGAATTCCAGATTATGAGTTTGGCCAGTATGAACATGAAAGATCCAAACGGCGACACCCATCACGTTATGGTAAAATTATTTCATGATTCCATGAATCATCCCATTAAAGACGCTGTTGGAAAGGTGAAAATAATCAAACCCGACGGCAAGGAACAAACAAATAACCTGAAAAACTATAATGGAATTTTTTCCGCCAATTTTACGTTTGGCGAAAACGGTAAATACGGAGTGATCTGTCTGATGATAATTGATGGCGAAAAGCACATTTTTAAGTTCTGGTACCCGCATGAATAGCTGCCGGACTGTGATTGCCGAAGTTACCGGATCAGCCATGTTGCAGGGTGGTTGCGGTAGCTGACTACAGCAACGCACCCTGCACCTCCGGAAAATTCGACACTGCTAAGGTTATGTATAAATTACATCTCATTCATGCCGGCAGTATCTTTTGGATCAATCATCTTCTATCATAATGGCTTGAGCGCCGCATTCTTCCGCAGCCTGTCTTACAATCTCCTGGTATTTTTCGGGAATTTTATCAAACTTAACCATAGACTTGAGTTGGTCCTCATCGTACTCGAAAACCTCGGGACATAGATCATTGCACCGCCGGTCTCCCATACAATTTTCCGTGATTGTTACTTTCATATTTTTCTCCTTGGTGCTATAAAAAAACGATTTAAAAAATAATCCGAGTGGTCAGTTTTAAATTGGGCACCTGTTTAAAAATAGTTGATCCGGATATGATACTAAATTTTAAGAACCAACATTTAACTATTCAGTAAACTTCTTTCCAATGGCTTTCCCATAATCTTGACAGGCACGTGTCGCTTCATCCGATTCAAGAGCATGTTCTTTAAGATCTAATGCGCCCAAATCGACCATGTCCATCTTGAAAACATAAAGCATGGTATCATAGATCATATTTGCAGATTCTCCACTATGGGTATAAGATCCGAAAGCTCCGCCCATCTTGCCTATCAAATTTGCCTTCTCAGCTATAAAAAGAAATGTTTTCATTCCGGCGGTTAAATCTCTGTGATACGTGGGACATCCGAAAACAAATCCGTCGTATCCTTTTAAATCTTCTTCGCTTTTTATTTCGGAAATCTTTTTTAATTCAGCATCGTTTCCGGTCATACGGATTCCTTCTGCAATATATTCCGCCATTTTTTCCGTATTTCCTGTTCTACTGTAGTATCCAACCAATACTTTTTTCATTTCTTAATCTCCTTTCTTTGTTAGTGTTTTAAATTTGTCGTGCCAGGCACACTTATTACAATACGTTTCGGTCTCTTTAGTTATTTCAGGCAATTCAGAATCATTACCATCAGAATCAAAGCAAATTTCACCCTCCGGGCATTCAAACTCATAGGTCTCATAGTCATCGGCCGGATCTTTTACATAAAATTTAATACAGCCGCATGCCGGACATTTCATATGATTCACCTCCTTATTCCACCTTGGAGAAAGCCTTGATATTGGCCTTGCACACCGGGCACGATTCGGGTGGCTCATTTTCACAGGTGTAGCCACACACGGAACACACATAATAACTCTCCACTTCTTCCGGATCATCCAAATTGTCCAGAGCCTTTTGGTAAAGATCGGCATGCACTTTTTCAACCGCATTGGCATAAGTAAAGCTGCGTTCCGCCGCTTTATTACCCTCTGATTTGGCCGTTTCGATCATGGGCGGATACATACTTTCAAATTCATGGGTTTCGCCTTCAATGGCTTCTTTAAGGTTTTCAGCGGTAGTTTTAATGGCCTTGAGAGCCCTTAAATGGGCATGCGCATGCACGGTTTCGGCTTTTGCCGCCGCCCTAAAGAGTTTGCCGACCTGAGGGTAACCTTCCTGATCCGCTTTTTTTGCAAATGCCAAATATTTTCGGTTGGCCTGTGATTCTCCTGAAAATGCTTCCAATAAATTTTGATCTGTTTGACTCATGCATTTTCTCCTTTCTGTGTTATGCCTAACATTATGATTTCTCTGATTTTGGTGGGATTTACTTTAATTTATTATACAATCAAAATTCGTGCCAAATTTTATAAAATTCTAATTAAAACCCGTACAACGTCGACCCAGGCGGCAATTTTATATAAAGACAAGTAAATAAAGGGGTTAAAATATAAGTTGCTGAGGGTTTAATGGGTTATATAAGACAACTACGGGGGGAAACGGACGGCACAGAATTGAAAAAAAGGTCTCATATTTTAGCCTCGGTACATAAGTGTATCATGAGACACGTGGCAAAGAGAAGATTCTTTTACTGGGATTCAAATTCGTTTGCACCAAGCCGTTTGCAAACATGACTTGCTCTATTTAAACTATTTATGTATAAATAGGAGTAATCGGATTTTTGATTCCGAGTGTTATGATGTCAGCAGACAAATCATCCAAGAAATTGGTATTAGCTCGGGTAATAACGCTTCAACCTAAAGCTGTTATTTAACATCTCACACTAAAAACCGCACACGAAAAACTTTGATGAACTCGTAATAAGTCAGTATTGATACGGCAAAGTAAAAAGTTCAAGTTCAAGGCGTCGCAAATTTCGTGGAATGAGGCGTACTTATGTACGCCGCAGTGAACACGAAATGAAGCGCAACGCAGAAATTGGACTTTTTACGAAGCCGTCAACTTTGAAATGGAGAATTCCATGGAAGAAAACACTACTCTCGATATATTAAAGCAGGCAATTTTGCTGGAAAGAAGAGGCAAGGCTTTTTATCAGAAAGTTGCAGAAAGCACTGAAAATAAGGCGATACGGGATGTTTTTGAAACCATGGCGGCAGAAGAACAAAAACATATAACGACGCTGTCTGAACAGTTCAAGTCTTATCGCCAAAATAAAAAGTTCATCCCCGGAAGTCACCATGATACAGACATCGATAGTGTAGCATCAAAGGTATTAACCCAGGAAATCAAGGATGAAATCTCTGCCGCCGGGTTTGAAGCCGCCGCAATCTCTGCTGCGATATCAATGGAAGAGAGCGCCATTAAACTTTACTCCGAAAGTGCAAAAACCGCATCTGATCCCGAAGCCAAAGCTCTTTATGAATGGCTTTCACGCTGGGAACGCGAGCATCTGGGCCTGCTTCTTGATATCGACAACGCGTTAAGGGAAAAGATTTGGTTTGACAATCAATTCTGGCCCTTTTAACCCGAATCGTGTCTTCTAAGTAACAATAAATCGCATCTTCTAAGAACCAGAGGTTTTCTCCCGGTTTACGGGGATCTATGATGAGTTAAAACAAAAGCTTTTCGGGAGGTCTTCGTTCGGGAATATGATCATGGGGAATTTTATTCTGGTTCCACTCCTGTGATACATAAAGGTTGCAGTAACAGCTCCCGTATTCTTCAACATCCCGAGTCCTGTAGACACAGGGGCATATTATATCTTTGTCATTCTCTTTATTCCCGGAAGCCAACCTGCAGGGACATGCCATGTAGCCATAACGCTTCTTGTTGATAATCAGAGCCTCAAGCAGTTCAAATACCCGCTCTCTATCCTTGTTAAAGAAATATCCCTTTGCCTCCTGAGTTTTTCTCAGCATTTCATAGAGGTTCTCGACTTCCATTATAATCCAAGGGCCTCCCTTATTTCATTTTCCTTAAATCCCACAATGACTTTATCGCCGATGATAATTGTCGGAAAAGAGCATTTAGGGTTAAATTTTTTAACATCTTCCAGTATTGCCTTTCGTTCTTCTCCTTCCAAAAGATCCACATCAACGAAATCATACATCACGGTGCAATCGCTAAGGAATTTTTTGGTGGACTTGCAATGACTACAGGTGCTTAGAGAATATAATTTTACCGGGTTGTCAGACATATGAGTATCCTTTCACCATAATTTTTTAGCTGGGAATAATAAAGCACACTTAATGGAATTTTACAACTATTTCTTCAAAGGATTTGCGCCATTTGGGCAGAGCCAATTCCATGTCTTTATTGAAATATCCAACAGCCAACAAAATCGGAATCCAGTAATTATCCGGGATGTTGAATTCCTCTCCCACGGCATCATGGTCAAATCCGTCCATGGGGTGGGTGTCAAGTCCAAGGTTTTTTGCGGCCAACATCAGTGCCATGGCAAAAAAGCCTGTATTTTTACAGGCGAAAGCCAGCTGTTTGTCTTCACTTTCCCCGTAAAGGGATGTGCGAGAATCTGCGAACCATTGACGCTGATCCTCGTTCATCGCATTAGCCGTAATCATCTCTTGAAAATTTTTTTCAACAAACGGGTGACCTTCTTTCCACCCATCTCGATCGCCCAGCACAATTAGCGTTACCGGCGCTTCGCTGACTTTGGGCTGGTTCCAGGCCAGACTCTGAAGGCGCTTTTTCTCTTCATGCCCTCTTAATACAATCAGACTCCACGGCTGAAGATTAAAACTTGACGGTGTCTTTGCCGCGGTTTCAATCATTGCTCTCAGTGTTTCATCCGGAACGTCTTTATCCGGATCAAAAAAATTAACCGCACGTCTATTATTAATAATATCTATAAAGTCCATGATCGACCCCCTATCTTTACTATTGTCCATCCATAAATGGTCTTTTTGCCCAACCCGCCAAAGGCGGGCAAGTCTCTGCGTTATGTTCAAAAAATAATCCTCGGAATATTAAACATATGCCTGTGGTTATTTTTTTCACATGCCTTGATCTTGAACAAAAATCCTCATTTCTGGTGGACACTAACTATTTCAATTGAGCAGGTTTTTCACTTTCTCCGGATCCGTAACCGGTGGTTTGCACGATTTGTCCATACAAACATAGGCAGTAGTCTTGTTATCTATTCTTTTAACCGATGAGATAAATGGAAGCTGTCGGGCCAGCCTGCTACGGATCGTATTATCTACAAGCATAACCGCTTTGCCGGGAATAAATAAAGAATTTACGGTTCTTAGCATTGAGCGCGTATCTTCCCCGTTACGATCTCCGTCGATTACCACTTCGACCGGTTTTAACCGTGATATAATCAGGGCAACCAGAAGTTCCGGAGCTGAATCCGGCTGTGAATTAATTCTTGATAGAACACTTTCCAAAGTTCGTTGGACCACGGTGGAATATTTCCCTGAATCGGCAAACCTCGCAAGACGCAATGCATTCAAAACAGCCACTGATCCGGCGGAAGGTGTCACACTATCCGCATCCTCTTTGACACGCAAATCAATCATTTTATCATGTCCCTTGCGGGTCATAAAAAAGCCGCCATGTTCTGTATCGTAAAACAATGTTATCTGTTGGTCCATGAGCTCAAGGGCCCATTCCAGCCATACCGGATCGAAATCGGCCTCATAAAGATCAATGAGGCCCTGGATTAAAAAAGCATAGTCACTAGCCATAGCGACAATTTTTTTCTCTCCTTTACGCCACCGTCTGTAAAGGAGTTTGGTTTCAAAATTATAAAGATTTTTTTGTATAAATTTTGCTGCATTTCGGGCTGCCACCAGGTATCTTTCGTCTTCTAACACTTGATATGCCCTGGACAAGGCGGATATCATAAGGCCATTCCAAGAGGTAAGAACTTTGTCGTCCAGGTGTGGTCGGGGTCTGACGGCTCGGGCCTGTAATAGCTTTGATTTAGATTCATCCATCAATTGGGCGATCTCACTTTTTGATCGGCCAAATTTATCAGCGGTCTCATCCGGAGAATGGGCGGCAAATAAAATGTTTTTACCTATAAAATCCCCATGGGGGTCATATTCGACATTTCCTTCCGGTTGCAATCCGTAGCGGTAAGAAAATATTTTACCCGGCTCAGGATCTAGTAGAGCATCGATCTCTCTTTGCTCCCACACATAGAAGGCCCCTTCGATTTTCTTTTTATCACCACCCTTGAGATCTGAGTCTGCCGGCAGACTATCGGCATCTTCTGCCGAATAAAATCCGCCATCCGGATGCGTCATATCCCGCAGAACATAATCGGCTGTTTCCTTTGCAATTTTTTCAAAAAAACGGTTACGGGTAATCAGGAAAGCATCCAGGTAATTTCTAAGTAGCTGGGCATTGTCATACAGCATCTTTTCAAAATGGGGGACATGCCATTTGGCGTCTGTGGAATATCGGTGAAACCCTCCGCCCAATTGATCATAAATTCCGCCGGCTGCCATGGCACGGAGTGTGAAATTTCCCATTTCAAGGGCGGTATCGCCTGCGTTATCTTTTTTGTCCCCATTTTTAGCATAAAAATAATAAGCAAATAAAAAATTCTGAATTGAGGGAGATGGAAACTTGGGAGCCTGACTGAACCCGCCTAAATTTTTGTCAAATCTTGTGGAGAAATTGTTCAAGGCATTATCCAGCAAGCGGGTATCGATGGGTCCATGAGTTGAAGACCATGATAGGTAATTTGTTATAATTCTTGATAATTCCTGACCGGAGGAGAGCAATTTTTTCTTTTTTGAAGGATCGTTCCAGGCTGTGGCAATAAGATTCAAAAGGTCAGGCCATGATAACATCTCCGGTTTAGACACAGGCGGAAAGTAGGTTCCCCCGTAAAAGGGTTCCAATTCGGGTGTAAGAAAAACATTTAATGGCCAACCGGCTGAACCGATTAACGCTGAAACCGCGGTAATGTATATCTTATCGAGATCAGGCCGCTCTTCCCTGTCTACTTTTATACATACAAAGTTATGGTTCATCAGTTCAGCGATTTTCAAATCCATGAACGATTCTTCCTCCATTACATGGCACCAGTGACAGGTTGAATACCCTATGGATAAAAGAATCGGTTTATTTTCCGATTTTGATTTTTCAAATGCTTCATCTCCCCACGCATACCAGTCAACCGGATTATAGGCATGCTGGATAAGATACGGACTTTTTTCATGAATAAGCCGATTTGGACTTAAGTTAGCTTTAGACATCATATTCTCCTGATTAGGCTTAAAAACTATAAGGTCAAAATAAACATAAGTATAAGTTTTAGTTCTTGACATGACCATACTCTCTATATTAATAGTAATTATTATCATTATTAATTTTATGTCAACTTTCATAACATTAAATCTTTTCATGAAGGAAAAATCATCTCTTAGAAGGAGGAACCTCTAATGGCAGTAGAAAAAGTAGAAAAGGCGGCGAAACCGAAAAAATTAGCAGATCCCATAGCAGCGTCCATTGATCCCGCGACTCAGGAACTGATCGTGCGGGCTCAGGAGCTGGGGATCGATACGGTTTATGACAGAGCGGTACAGATGAAACCCTGTGCCATCGGCGTGCAAGGCACCTGCTGTAAAAACTGTTCCATGGGGCCCTGCCGTCTTCCGTTGCCAAAAGCGGGAATTGAAGGCGAGGATACCCGAAAAGGTCTTTGCGGTGCCACGGCCAATACCATTGCGGCGCGTAATTTTATCCGGATGATCGCAGGGGGCGCATCCGCCCATTCAGACCATGGCCGCGGGGTTGCCGAAGTTTTTATGGCCGCTGCGAAAAAAGAAACCGATGCTTACAAGATCAAAGATATTGACAAGCTCTTGTTGATTGCTCCGCATCTGAATGTTGCCACCACGGTTGAAGTTGACGGCGAAGAGGTTGATCGGGACGTTGATGAAATCGCCCTTGAAGTGGCGGAAAAAGCATTAAATGAATGGGGCAAGCCCGAGGGCGAACTGTTGTACGCCAAAAGAGCGCCCCAGGCTTTGTATGAGAAATGGAAGAAGGCCGGGGTTGTTCCCAGAAATATCGATCGGGAAATTGTTGAGATCATGCATCGCACCCATATCGGTGTGGACATGGATTATAAAAATTTGATCAAACAGGGCAGCCGGGCAGCCATCGCTGACGGCTGGGGCGGCTCCATGCTGGCCACGGATCTTCAGGATGTTATTTTCGGAACGCCCTATCCCGTGCAGTCCGAGGCCAATCTCGGGGTGATGAAGGAAGATCATGTCAATCTTATCGTTCACGGTCATGAGCCGATTTTGTCCGAAATCATTGTGGCAGTGGCACAATCCCAAGAAATGATTGATTATGCCAAAACAAAAGGGGCCAAAGGGATTCAGCTCAGCGGGATCTGCTGTACGGCCAATGAACTTCTTCAGCGCCACGGCATCCCCAGTGCAACGACATTTTTGTCTCAGGAGCTTGCCGTCATCACCGGCGCCTGCGACGCCATGGTGGTGGATATCCAGTGTATCATGCAAAACCTGGCGAACGTGTGCGAATGTTTTCATACCAAGCTGATTACCACCCATCCCATTGCCAAGATGGAACAGGATAGTGTGATCCACATTGAGTTTGACGAGCATCATGCTCTGGAAGACGCCACCAAGATCGTGAAGATGGCCATCGACAATTTTGAGAACCGCAAAGCAGAGGTCATGATTCCCCAACACAAAGCTGTCCAGATTGCGGGTTTTGGTGTGGAATCCATCGAATACCACCTGGGGGGAACTTTCCGGGGATCTTATTATACGTTAAATGATAATATCATTAACGGCCGTATCCGGGGGGTAGCCGGTGTGGTGGGCTGCAACAACGCCCGGACCCGGCACAATGAAGGCCACATCACGGTGGTAAAGGAACTCATTAAAAACGACGTTCTGGTTCTGACCACCGGGTGCAACGGGATTGCCTGTGCCATGGAAGGGTTGCTGACGCCGGAAACCGCGCAGGTATTCTGCGGACCGGGTCTGGCCGAAGTTTGTGAGGTGGTGGGTATTCCGCCGGTTCTGCACATGGGGTCCTGTGTTGACAACAGTCGCATCCTGCTGGCTGCCAGTGAAATGGTAAAGGCCGGCGGTTTAGGAAATGACATTTCTGATTTGCCCGCAGCAGGAAGCGCGCCCGAGTGGATGAGTGAAAAGGCTATCAGCATCGGTCATTATTTTGTGGTATCCGGCGTATATACGGTATTTGGCGTCACTTTGCCCACTTCCGGCGCTCCGGTGTTCCATGATTATATTTGCAAGGAACTGGAAAATATTTACGGGGGCATGTGGGATATTGAAGTGGATCCCCTTAAGCACGCTCGGTTGATGATTGCCCATATCGACAAAAAGCGCAAGGCCCTGGGTATCGACAAAGCCAGGGACAGAGTGCTCATGGATATGGCGGACCGCCGGGAAATGGAAGCGGCGTATCAGGAAGCATAAAAATATATAGCATAACGCTTTGACATATTTTAGAAAAGGGGCTTTCTATTCAGAAGCCCCTTTTTATTTTCTTTGAAGCGTTATGGCTATCCAAGGAGAACGCTCCACGCCGTCGTGGAGCGTTCTCCTTGTATTGGGATTCAAATGCATTTACCCTGACCCCATTGCGCTTCGCAATTGAAATCATGGAGTAGTTGTGCTAAGTATAATATTGATGAATTCGTAAAAAGTTCAAATTCCCCCGAACAAATCTCTCGGGATAAAAAGGTGTGCAAATTTTGTAATTATAAGGCGTACTTATTGTACGTTGAATGATTGCGAAATGCAGCACAACGCAGAAGTTGGACTTTTTATGAGACCGTCAATATTGTTCCAAGATAGTGTCCATCCGGAAATGGTAGATGTTGGTTTCCGGCAAGGCCCAAGCGAGTTTTCAACCGCAGGCATAGCGCGCTATTTCGAGGATTGAAAACGAGCGAGAACGCCGCCGGGGGCCGAAAGATGCCGTTTATGGATGGACACAAGCTAAGATTTTGGACGTTACCCGCGTTCTTCGAGCCGGAGGCTCAACCCGCGGCCCCAAAAAAGGACCCTGTTTTTTATTGCAAAAGAAAAGAGGTGCAATATGAACCGTAAAGAAATTGAGTATGCTTTGGAAAGTTGCGAATTTTTCGGGATACTGGGAAAAGATGAGATATCCGAAATCGCCGGTCTTTGCCAGGTGAATACGTATCGAAGTTGTGAATATCTTTTTCAACAGGGAGATCACGGAGAGCATCTTTATATCATTGTCCAGGGCCGTATCCACATGGAAAGATCCATAGATTTGGGAAAACATAAGGGGAATATCGTCATCGAAGCCCTTGGCAAGGGAAGAGTTCTGGGTTGCTGGTCCACGCTTCTGGATATTCCTCACACCCTTATGTCCTCGGCCATCTGTCAAAAACCGACAACGGTCATGGCTATAAAGGGCTCGGATTTAAGACAAATTATGACCGGCAATACCGAACTTGGATTTAAGTTAATGGAAAAACTTTGTTTTTTACTCCGGGACAGGATACAAGCTGCTTATGGGGCGATGGAGAAAATATAGCGGCCATAACTCTACCCTAACGTTGCATAAACAACATGGCTCTTCACCCTTGGCGCCTTGGCTCTGAAGCCCTCCGACTTTTGAAACGTTAGGGTCTATGTCAGTTTCAAAAATGATGGTCTCGTAAAAAGTCCGATTCGTTTACTTGTATATATCCAGAAACTGAACGTTCCTGATTTGCAACCTTGTTTTGACAATCTTAGCAATACGTTTCATAAACAAAAAGCCCAGTTCGTAATTTCGAGAGAAGAGCGCCTCCAAATCTTCTGCTTTCCAGGAAAAGAGCTTTGTATCCATAAGAACCCTGGCGGAAGTCGTGTATTTTTTTTCTTCAGTGTCCACTAAAGCAGAAAACCCTAACATCATACCCTGAGTAATGTTGTCAATCAATATCCGGGTGCTGGAATTTTTCTCAATCTCAAGCCCCACTTTTCCATCTATAACAGCATAAAGGCTCTTGGCGTCATCGCCTTCCTTGAAAATGTAATCACCAGCCTTATAAGTGATTATGTGCGTAACTGTTACTAAATTCTCTAATATGGAATCATTGAGACAACTTAACTGTTTGATTAATTTCAACCCATTTAAATCGGGCATCTTTTCCCCTCTCTTCCGAAAGACGCGTATTGAGCTCATAGAATTGAAGTAAACACCTTGCATGAACGGCATAATTTCATCTTTTCTTTCCAATTTTTATAAATAGTGCCGTCACAAATTGTACCGTTAATAAACCAGCAAAACTTTCCGGCCTGAAACTCCCATGCCGGGCACTGTTTTTTCTTCTCAGGGGGACATTTGTTGATTACCCAGCACTGCTTGGGAACTTTGCCGCTTCCTCTCATCCTGGAAATCAAAAGAAACATTTGCCGCTCCGCATGAGCAGGTACGGACCGCCAGCCCTGCTCGTAACTGTGCACGGCCTTAATAGATACTCCAAGAAGCTGGGCCATCTGTTTCTGCGTCTTGTTCAGCCGTTTGCGAAAGCGCGAAAACTCTTTACTGTCCATGGATTCCCCCCTGATTTTTTTGTTATACGGCCATCATAAATAATTTATTGCCGACCATCACACAAAATGATAATATTTTAATGACACAAAGTGGCAGTGGATGTCAATAAAATGTTTAATCATGATAGCGAGTCCTCACTTATTTTCGGCCATCTATTAATCTTCATATTTTTTCTCAACGTTTGGCTGAGGCGCCGACCAAATAAAACGCCCTCTCTTGATATAGGAATAAAAAAACCTGGCCCAAAAGACCAGGTTTTCAATATAAAAATAAAAATTCAGCCGCTAAAGGGTTAACGGTAGCAGAGACTACAGATTAACCCTTGACATTCAAATCTCCCGGCTCCGCCTGCCCGGTAAACTGCATATTATTTATTCTTTTTCAAAATCATTTTTTGAAGCGCCGCACACCGGGCATTCCCAGTCATTGGGCACATCTTCCCATTTTGTTCCCGGATTCACGCCATTGTCGGGATCGCCCTGTTCCGGATCATAAACATAACCGCAAACCGTGCATACATACTTATCCATTTTATACCTCCTTTTCTATTGTCTGTTCTTTTGACTTTTTAGATAAAACCGAATTGGGTTAAAAAGCATTCAGGCAATTTTGTTTTAAGTCGTGATACTGTTTACAAGATTTTTTACTCTATTTTCTATTTCATCACGGACGCTTCGCATAAATTCCATGGATTTGCCGGCAGGATCCGGCAAATCCCAGTCCAATGTTTGTGCCCCGGGTATGATTGGGCATTCTTCCTGACAGCCCATGCTGATAATCATATCCGGTTGTAATTCCGAAACGGCTTGATTCAGGGATCGGGTTCTGCGAAAGGCCATGTCAATCCCTTTTTCCTGCATGGCTTTGACCATGTCAGGGTTAATGTTATCTGCGGGTTCGCTCCCTGCGGAAAGGGCTTCAATCTTATCTCCGCCCAAATATTGGGTAAACGCTGAGGCCATCTGACTGCGACAGGCATTTTCTCGGCACACAAACAAGATTATTTTCCTGGCCAGAAAAGGTTTTAAAAGACCGGCCACCGCATCTCGGACCTCATCACGAACTGTGGGATGCTTTTTCATATCCCCGCGATGTTCTACCCGCCAATAAGTGAGGCTCCCCTCATAACTTGCTGCGACTGCATCAAAAAAATATTGGGCCGTCAAATTAACCCCTTCAAAGAGATTTTTTCCTTTGGTGGCCCCGAGGGCCAGCAAAAATCCACGTCTCATTTTCCCTCCGGGATCCTCGATATTTAACCTGTATTTCCGGGACCACAGGGTTTGACTCCTGTCAATAAGCGCCTTGAGCTGAGCAGTAACATTGTAAAAATATATAGGAGAGGCTGCCACAATCACATTGGCTTCACGAAGCAACGGATAGATTTCACATGTCATATCGTCATCTTGAGTAATACAGTGACCCTTTTTTTCGCAAAAGCCACAGCCCTTGCATGGAATGATATTTTTTTCAGCCACTTCAATGAGATGTGTCCGGGCTCCGAGTTTTTCAGCCTCGTTCATGAACGTTTCGAGAAGAAATTGAGTGTTTCCTTTTTTTCGCGGGCTACCCTGTAGTCCTAACATAAACATGTTAACTATTCCTGAACTATTTAATTTGATATTCCGTTAGCAGGCAAAAGCTGGGAAAAGATCCATCGTACTAGGCTGTTGCATCCAAGGAACATTGCGTAAAATCTATTTTCTTTCCGCAACTGTCGCACACATTTGTCTTATCAAATTCATCTGAAAAAATTTCTTTTTCTTGACCGCATTCAGGGCACCGACAGGTAAACGAGCTTAGATGCTTAAAATTTTCAAAACCCGGGCAATGCTTAGGTGTCGTCATCATATCCTCCTTTATTACAATCGGTTCGAGACGCTATTCCAGTTTCTCGGCAATCTCACGGCCGTGGTCCTGAACCATTTTTCTCTGTTTTTATATCCTTTTATCGATTCCTTCAACCTCACAATCCGGCGTATAACAGGTATTGTCAAGAAATTCGCATTTTTCTTTGCAGGATGGACACCGGTCAGGTGGTGCATCAGCTTCCAGCGTATATCCGCAATTCCCACATTTCCAACTCGCCATACGATCACCTCCTTTATGCTTTCCATAATCCATGGATATTGCAATACTCCCGGGCCGTGATCTGATCCGCAGTCACATTGAAGGTTGCCTCGGGAGCTTCCCCGGGATTGAGATACTGCCGGTAAGTCTTTCCGTCCGCAATAATTTCAACCCATTCAATCCAGTGTTTCTCCTCCATGGGATGGGCAATTTCTCCCACCTTAACCTTCACACCACCCTCAACGGCTTCAATCACCGGAACATGTTTCTCCTTGGCCGCATCAACCGTGTTTTCAACCAGCAAATTCATGGGTTGCCCGCAGCACACAAGGTTGCCTTTGCCGGCATGGAGCACTTCAATAATATTTCCACATACGCCACATTTGTACACTTCAAGTCTTTTTGCCATTTTTATCTCCTCCTTTAAAAAATATCATTATTTCTTTTATAAGTATATCAAAATTTGTGCCAAGATTGAATAGAGTATAAGTTTTTTAGTAATATCTTTAAAATTAAGGTTGTTATAATCTATTACCCATAGAGGACAACCCGTGCTGTCTCATTTTTTTTGTGATACAGGCTTGTCTCACCGGACAGGTCTGAGGAAACTTACGTAATATTTTTACTTCATGCCGGATAACAAATTCGGTGTATGGAAATCTATTTATAGATCAACCGAGGTGTCTCCATTATCACTCTAGTATCAGGAGGAACAGATTCCGTTATCCAGACATTTCCTCCGATTACGGAACGCGCACCGATTACGGTGTCTCCGCCCAAAATCGTAGCACCCGAATAGATGATAACATCATCTTCTATTGTGGGATGGCGTTTCTTCCCTCTCAACCGCTTCCCGGCATCTTTGGGCAGTGAAAGGGCTCCCAGTGTGACGCCCTGATAGATACGCACGTTTTTACCAATTACCGTGGTTTCACCGATCACTACCCCCGTTCCATGATCAATCACAAAACTTTCCCCGATTTCAGCCCCCGGATGGATATCTATACCCGTTAAACTGTGGGCATGTTCCGTCATGATGCGAGGAAGAAGCGGTACCTGAAATAAAAAAAGCTGATGGGCTGCCCGATATACAGTTGTAGCGAACATACCGGGGTAGCTGAAAATAATCTCGTCATAGCTGTTTGCGGCAGGGTCTCCGTCGTATGTAGCCCGCACATCTGTTGCTAATATTTTTCGTATGGATGGAATAGATTCCAGAAAGCCAAGCGCAATCTTTTGTCCCTGTTCTTCGCATTCTCTGCACGGCAAATCGTATCTAAAGCAATCGTGCCGTATGTTATGGGTAATCTGCTCGGAAAGCATATCAAACAGAACTAAAACAGATTGTCCGAGATTGTATTTCAGGTTGACGGGATTAATCTTTTCCCTGGTAAAATACCCCGGGAAATTAATTTCCCTTAATTTGTTTATGATATCAACAACATATCCTTCCGAAGGAATCGGTTCATGGTCCACATGAGTGAAGCAGTCACTATCATCACAGTTTTCGATGATGTTCTCAACAATGCCCGGCAGTTTTTCCTTGTATTGGGAAAGGGATTCCACATCTGTTTTGCAGGTATGTCGCCCTTCTTTTATATTGTTATCCATGTGATAAAGCCTCATGAAAAATCGTCAACTCGGCAACGGGTGTAAATCAAGACTATTGTTTGCTAAGATTGCTATGGCTATTTGGTTTCAGGTGTCAGGAATGATGAACAGATACGCTGACACCTGACACCTGACACCTGACACCTAAAAAAAGCTTCGGAGCCATGGTTTGTCAATAGAAAGGCATCAGCGTTTACCAACGGTCTTGATTTCCACCCCCCGGCAACTTTTTATCACCCGGATCATTATTTCCAAAAAGGTGACATGGTTCGAAGGTTTTCAATAATTGGTGGAAGTTTTTCTACGATAAAATCGATTTCTTCTTCCGTACTGTAGATACCCAGGCTGAATCGTATGGAGCCGTGTGCGGCCGTAAACGGGACGCCCATGGCACGCAACACATGAGAAGGTTCAAGGGAACCTGATGTGCATGCCGAACCTGAGGAAGCGCAAATGCCCAATTCGTTCATCATTAAGAGAATCGATTCACCTTCCACATATTCAAAGCTGATGCTTGTGGTATTCGGCAGTCGGTTCTCTGTGTCTCCGTTTATCATCGCACTGGGAATTCGCTTTAATAATTCATTTTCAAGCTTGTCCCGTAGTTTCTCCACACGGGTTGCCATCTCTTCAAGGTGGGTTGCCGCCAGTTCGCTCGCCTTTCCAATCCCGACAATATAGGCGACATTTTCGGTTCCGCCTCGCCGGCCCCCTTCTTGATGGCCGCCGATAAGAAACGGAGAAAACCGGGTCCCTTTACGGACATAAAGAGCGCCGATGCCTTTGGGTGCATGAATCTTATGCCCTGAAATAGACAGCATATCTATTTCTGATTTGCTGACATCAATAGGCAGCTTGCCCACAGCTTGAACCGCATCGGTATGAAAAACAATCCCTTTTGTCTTTATGACCTGTGATAGTTCTTGGACCGGAAAAATCATACCGGTTTCGTTATTTGCCCACATAATACTCACAATGGCAGTATCATCCGTAAGGCTGTTGTAAAGATAATCGAGGTCAAGCATTCCCTTGCGGTCAACCGGAACAAATGTGACGCGGTAGCCCTTTTTTGAAAGATGCTCAAATAAATTCTTTACGGCAGGATGCTCTACCCGTGAGGTTATAATATGTTTTTTATCGGGAACAGACGAGATCGCCGCATGAATAGCGGTACTGTCACTTTCGGTTCCACAACTGGTAAACATGATTTCATCGGGAGATGCATTGATCAACGATGCGACTTTTGCGCGCGCTTCCTTGATCTTATGGGCTACGTTACCGCCAAAGGAATGCATGCTGGACGGGTTGCCGTAAAACTCATTTAAATAGGGGAGCATGACCTCCAGAACCTCCGGGGCGACCCGTGTTGTTGCGTTGTTATCCACATATATGGTCTTCATTGTTTCACCTCTTCTACCATCAGTTCAGAGGAAACCAGTTCCTTTATCCTTGTTTCCACATAATGTTTCAACGTCACTTGAGAGGCGCTGCATGTGGAGCACGTGCCGCGCAATTTTACGAAAACCGTGTTATCTGCAAAATCAATAAATTCAATACCGCCGCCGTCTTTTTTGAGTTCGGGGTTTATTTCACGTTCCAATGTCTCTTCAATAAGCCTGATTTTCTGGATATTGGTCATTCCCGAAGGTCTGGTCTTCTCCGTAGTGGGCGTGCCCATAACAGATTCAATGATCTCCAATATTTTATCGTGGCAGCTCTCACACCCGCCGCCTGCTTTAACATAATCCGTGACATCCTCGATGGTTTTCAGGTGGTTTTCCTTAACTGCCCTTTGGATTTCAAGATCCGTGACCCCAAAGCACTCACACACAATTTCACCGTCAACCCGTTTTTCCGGTTCGCCCCGGTAATTGGCTATTGCTTTTTCCAAAGCATCGCGGCCCAAAACACTGCAGTGCATCTTTTCCTTTGGAAGTCCTCCAAGATATTCGGCGATATCATTATTTGTAATTTTTTCCGCTTCATCTATTGTAATTCCCTTGATCATTTCAGTCAGAGCCGAAGATGATGCAATGGCACTTGCACAACCAAAGGTTTGGAATTTTGCATCGCTAATTCTTTTATCGCCATCAATTTTTAAAGTGAGTTTTAAAGCATCACCGCATGCCAGTGAGCCCACTTCGCCAACACCATCAGCGTTTTCTATCACACCCACATTTCGCGGATTTAAAAAATGGTCTTTTACTTTTTCGGTATATTCCCACATGGTATCCTCCTGAACTCACATACAAAATGACCCCTAATAATCCTTATATTAAAAAATAAACACACAAAGATACTCATCATTACAAATTTCTATCATGAATTATTTCAAGTTTCGTGCCAGATGGAGAAAAGTCTTTAAAAGAATAGCAGGATATTAATATATATTATGAAGCCTACTGGTGATAAAATTTAACCTGCATGGCTGTTTGACTATATTAGTGGGCATTAAGAAAAAACAGCTGTTCAGAAAAGTTACCATTTTATTAATGGCAACCTGTTTATTTCATCAGCATGGAAGAATGGAATGCTGGAATGTTGGAGTATTGGGGATAAAGGTGGAAGAAAAACATTATAATTGTAAAAAACTCCTTCTTACCCATTAATCCATTACTCCAATATTCCAATTGGGGTGAAGTCCCTGAATTCACCTAAGGCAGGATAGGGTTGAAAATCGTCTCATAATTATTATTGATACACAGTTGTATCATGAGACAGGCATAAGAAGGGTATATTACCAGTTTGTTAATAATTGCTATCCAAAACTTTTTTGGTTTCAGGTGTCAGGTTTCAGGTATCAGCTAATTCGTTTCTTACTCCTGACACCTGAAACCTGATTGCAAGGCTTTCGCTCAAAAAATGAATAAGTTAATGGGTGAAAACCATTTTAACAAATCGGTAATGCTCCCCTTAAGAATTACTCGTTAAGAGAAATAAGCTCTTTGGCGAGAATTCTAATATGCACCATTTCCTCTTTGATAATCTTATCCAGTCTGTTCTTCCCCAGTTGATCCGGAACAAAATCCTTTAAGCCCAGATAAAATACGATTGAGTCTTTTTCGGCAACAATGGCGGCCTTGAGAATCTCTTTCATCGATGAAGTATCAATTTTTTTTTCAAAAAAAACACGTGTATCTGCAAGTGCACGAAGATAAAGGGCAGATTCATTTTCCGGGTCAAAAACAGTTGTGCTTTTTTCGGCATTGGACAGATCGGACCTCAACAAAGCAAATGTCTTTTCGTGCTCATCTTCCATTTCCGCAAGTCCTGTTAAAAGCTCTTTTGACCTGGGATCGGAAACATTTTCAGCGGCTTTCCTGTAGAAGTCAGCGCCATTCCTTTCGAGTTGTTCGGCCATTTCAAATACATCATCCGCAGTAAAATCATATACCATCTCTTTTGTCCTTTTTTTTGAAAGTTCGTAAAAAGCCCGATTTAGACGGTTTCGTAAAAAGTTCAAATTCAAGGCGTGCAAATTTTGTAATCATGAGGCGTACTTATCGTACGTTGAATGATTGCGAAATGCAGCACAACGCAGAAGTTGGACTTTTTACGAAACCGTCATTTTTGATTATTGCTTCATCTTACATTCCTTATCCCACTCCGGGCATGCTTTCTCCATGTCGGTATTATATTTAAGCATACATTCGCTACATTCCATCTCAACGTTTGGAACATCACCAAATCTTTCTTTGATTTCCTCGGTAGAAAGATGCGAAACAGCGCTACATCCGCATTGAGGGCATGATGTTTCAATTTTATAATGTTTCTTAGACATGGTTCTCCTCCTTTTTAACGCGTTAAAGGTTACTCGTCAAATTCTTTTCCTATAAAAAATCCCTGTAAAAAATCATGGACAAAAATACTATCATAAAATGCAAGGCTCATGCCAAAGGAGCATTACCGATTTGTTAAAATGGTTCTCACGCATTAATTTATTTATATTTGAGCGAAAACCTCGCCATCGGGTCTCGGGTGTCAGGTTTCAGGTTTCAGGAATCGCCAGACCTGAAATCTGAACACTGACACCTGAAACCAAAAAGTCTTGGAAAGCTATTAACAAACTGGTAATGCACCCCATGCCAAATATATCAAATTCGCTTGATTCTATGTTCTGGCACGGTTATTGTATTTATTAACTATTTAACCCAACATTCGAATCCTAAAAAAAACAGGTGGCTGATGAAATACAGAAAAGAAAAAGATTCATTAGGAACCATGGATGTCCCCGAAAGTGCGTATTTTGGGGCAAGCACACAAAGGGCAGTTGAAAATTTCCCGGTAAGCGGGCTTACATTCCCCTTAACATTTATTTATTCCCTTGCGCTTCTAAAAAAATGTGCTGCCATGGTAAACACCGAGCTGGGTTTGCTGGTTAAAAACATATCCGATGCCATTGTTACATCTGCACAGGAAGTGATTGACGGAAAATTTGATGACCAGTTTGTGGTGGATATTTTCCAGACAGGATCAGGAACTTCCACAAATATGAACATGAACGAAGTTGTTGCCTCAAGAGCAAACCAGATCATTACAGGAAAAAAAGGAGGAAAATCTCCGGTTCATCCCAATGACCACGTTAATCTGGGTCAATCGAGTAACGATGTCATCCCATCGACGATTCATATGGCTGCCTTAACTTCGATAAAAAATCACCTGATTCCCTCCCTTGTCACTCTTCGAGAAAGTCTTTTGCATAAGGAAGCGGAATTTGAGGATGTCAAAAAAATCGGAAGGACCCATCTCCAGGATGCCGTACCCATGGTTCTCGGTAATGAGTTCGGGGGATATGCAAGACAGGTGGCGCTTGGAATCAAAAGGATTGAAGCTGTTGAAGACCGTCTTTCAGAGCTTGCCCTTGGGGGAACGGCCGTTGGAAGCGGATTAAACACCCATCCTGATTTTGCAAAAAGAGTTATTGCGCTGATTTCAGAACATTCACAACTCGATTTCAAAAAGGCGGAAAACCATTTCCAGGCCCAGGCAGCCCAGGATACCGCGGTTGAAACCAGCGGGGCGTTAAAAACCATCGCCGTAAGTTTAGTGAAAATTTGCAATGACATCCGGTGGCTTGCTTCCGGACCCAGATGCGGTTTGGGTGAAATATCTATTCCCGCACTTCAGCCCGGATCTTCCATAATGCCCGGAAAAATTAACCCGGTTATCCCGGAAGCCGTGATTCAGGTGGCAGCCCAGGTCATGGGAAACGATACAACGATCATGTTGGGTGGACAGTCCGGCAATTTAGAACTAAACGTCATGTTGCCGGTGATTGCTTACAATCTTCTACAATCCATAGATCTCCTTTCTTCCGGAGCTAAGCTTTTGGCTGAAAAATGCATCAGCGGCATCACCGCCAATAGGCAAAAGTGCACGGAAAATATTGAGAAAAGTCTGGCCATGGCCACATATCTGGTTCCTCATTTGGGGTATGACAAGGCAGTCTTAATAGCAGCCAAGGCCAGTGAGAAAGGGAAGAGCATCAGAGAAATCGTATTGGAAGAAAACATCCTGACTGAAAATGAATTAACAAAAACACTTTTTCCTGAAAACATCCCTGTAACAGAGGTGAAAGAAAAAGTGCGGAAGTGAAGGCGGGTGAACCTGTCAACCCCTGAACACGGGTGTAAATCAAGACTGTTGTTTGCTAAGATTGCCATGGCTATTTGGTTTCAGGTGTCAGGTTTCAGGTGTCAGGAAGCATGTTCAGTAGTAATGGTCTCATCTGCTTCGCCCCTGGCGCGATTCACGCCTTCTATTTGGGTGTAAATCAAGATTGTTGGTTATTGAGTTCAATCGTAAGGTGTCAGTGTTCAGGTTTCAGCTCTTCAAGTTTCTCGACCCTGACACCTGACACCTGACATCGGAGCCACGGTTTGTCAATAGACATGGATCAGCGTTTACCAACGGTCTTAATTTACACCCCCTGAACACTTAATGTTTTGTTATTCAATGGATTGAAACTTTTTCATGAATTTCCGGTCAATATAATCCTTTATTTTAAAGGCACGTCTGCCTCCGAACAGAAGCCATTTTTTTTTCAATACTCCGGTGCCGTCTCCCATATTGAAAATTAGCAGATAATCTCCGCCCGGATCAAAGGGCATGAGGCCTGTTTCTTCCAGTGATGCCATTAGATTGTGATAAAGTACCGGATTTTCACGTACCGCATAAACCCCTACTTTATCTAACGGCCGATCTTTAAAATAAATACAGTCACCGCCGCCAAAAATTTCCGGATACTCTGTACTCTGAAGGTATTTATTTACCAGCAGACCTCCATCCGGGCCGGTTGGCAGACCGGATTCTTTGAATATGGGCGACGGCTTAACACCAATCGCCAAAAAGATTAGGTCCGTTGTATAATTTTTCCCCGATTCCAATGTAATATGACCGGTTTTGATCTCTTTAACATAGCCGGGTTCCAAAATTTCAATATGGCGTTTTGTGAGCGATTCGGTAACCTTTCTCCGGAGATTATCCGGAAAGCGTGACATGAAATTTTCTCCTGCAAAAATTTGGATTTCGGGCATATTTTCTCCAAGATTCCGGGTTAAACCCCAAACGTTTCCTGCTATTTCAGCAGCGGAAGGACCGCCGCCTATGATGCTGATCGCTATTTTTTTTTGTGAAGCGAGTTCCAAAATTCGCGCCCGGGCTTGGATAAGCCTTTCAATGGGCTTTACAGAATAAATATCTTTGCCGTCATCTTTAACTAAAGTTGCGGGTACATAACTGCCCACATTAAATGAAAGAACATCGTAGGGAAAACATACACCGGACTCCACGATTAGGGTTTTCTCCTTCGGATCCACACGCACAGCCTTTCCCGAAACAAACGTGCCACCCTGTTTTTCCACCACATGCTTTGTGGCGAAACGGATGTCCTCGGGTGTATATATTTTACCCAGCATTCCCGGTCCCATGCCTGAGTAATAATGGTATGGTGAAGGGCCAATCACCGTAATATGGTGGTCTTTTTCAATGAATTTATGTAAGTTCGCAAGTGTCACCATGTGGGCATGGCCGCCGCCGACAAGTACGAGATGTTTTCCCATGATCCTCTCCTTATTATTTTTCTCATTTTTTTCACAACCTCACAATTTCCCAAATATTTTAAAGTGGTTGCAAAAAGATACGTTCAAGCCTGTTTTTCTCATGACAGGAGCAAATTCTGTGCCGGCCTATTGTGAACATAAATCTGCAAAAGGTAGAACTGGTATAACTGAAGCAACCGGATTAACACTATCATACATTAACTCACCGGAAAAATACATGTTGGCATAAAGTTTGCTTCACTTTTTAATAACTTAATTACTAAAAATATCTATTCGGGGCTTTGACGGCATATGTCTTTAATTTTTGAACCCATAACCTTGGATAAACAAAAACAGTACTCAGAATATTTTTCCATGTGTTCCCAAAAAACTTCTGACTACAGTTTTGTGAACCTGTGGGGATGGGCGGAGGAATACGGACTTACCTGGGCATGGTCGGATAATCTTGTCTGGATAAAGCAAACGGTTCCGGAAGAGGTATACTGGGCGCCTGTGGGCTTATGGCAGGGTGTTGACTGGAGGAGGTTTTTTGATGAACATTTTACCACCAGGGCCATATTTAACCGCATCCCCGAGACCTTGCTTCAGATATGGAATGACAGAATTCGCCATCTTACTACCATTGAGGAATCAAGAGGAGACTGGGATTATCTCTACTCTGTAACCGACCTCATCGAACTTAAAGGCAAGCGTTTTCATAAAAAAAAGAATCTCTTGAATCAGTTTAAAAAAAAATATGACTTTGAATATGTTCCTTTCGGGACAGATATGATCCATAAGGCTATACAAATGCAGGAAGACTGGTGTGTCTGGCGCGACTGTGAGTCATCTGAGATGCTGGCCGCTGAAAACCGTGCGATTTCAAAAATTTTAAGCCAATGGGAAACCCTACAAGTCCTCACAGGCGGTGCAATCATCGTCGATCAAAAAATGGTGGCGTATACCATCGCCGAAAGCTTAACAAAAGATACACTTGTGATTCATTTTGAAAAAGGAAACCAGGACTGTAAAGGGGTTTACCAGGCGATCAATCAGATGTTTCTTGAACATTCGGGAAATAAATTTGAATGGGTAAATCGTGAACAGGACCTTGATAACCAAGGCCTTCGCAAGGCAAAATTATCATATAATCCGGTGAATTTTCTCAAGAAATATCGGGTTATCCTTAATGGTGCCTGAACGAAAATAATATTTTCATGTATAAAACATTGTCCATCCATAAATGAGGATTTTTGTTAAAGATCACCGGTTCTTTTTTTTTAAAAAAAAATTGACATCACCACAATGTATCACTATTTTAAAGGCAAAAGCTTGCCAGACTAAAACCCGAGATTTTCCAGATTAAGCCAAGGAGACAACCATGGGAAAAGATAAAAACCCGGTTCGCAACAAAGGATATAGAAATGTCTTTTGTCCTTATTACAGAAGCTGTCTGGATCATGCAAGTAAACATTACTGGGAATGCTGGACCTGCATGGATTGCCGACATAAACAGGAACACCAATCAGCTACAGACGTTCTTTTATCGCCGGCATGCGATGATCCGTATTACTCCCTGTCACCGTCTTTCTATCGAAAGACAAAAAGCACTCCCAAATAACTGTAAGCATTACTCTGACAAAGCAAAAGGAGGTGAAATCTATGAAGCGTTTTATGCTACCAAGAACAGCCCACTGTACCGGTGGCTGCCATCTTTAGTCCTGGGTAAGACGTTAAACTGCCCTTACCCTCGCTTTAACAGACATCTCTTTATCCTCCATTTTTCTGATGCAGCATGTGAGAAAAAAATTTAAAAAAGGAGGCACTAAAATGACAAAACAGACTTTTACCGTTCCGAATATTTCCTGCAACCATTGCGTAATGACCATTAAAAACCAATTGAGTGAATTGGAAGGCGTTGTATCCGTTGAAGGTGATGCTGAAAACAAAAGCATTCGTGTTGAATGGGGCGACCCGTCTACCCTGGAAAAAATCAGGGACACCTTAAAACAGATCAATTATCCCGCTTCCTAATATCTTTACCTGCATTCTATAATAACTTTTTCTCCAGATTGTAACAAAGATTAGGAACACATCAAAAACCCGTATGAATAATTGAGACTCCAATTCGGCTGTAATCAGTATCAAAAAAATACAAAATCTCTTGATCAGGATCATATTATTGAGGTAGAAGATGGAAGATATAAGCTTAAAACACTCAAAGGAGGAACCGACCCATGAATAAAAAAATATTAGTGGCGATTGACGATTCTGAAAACGCTGTGCGAGCAGTTGAATTTATCGCTAATTCATTTACAACGGATAACAAGATTACGTTATTTAATGTCATTCCGGACACTGCGACCTTGTGTGAAATGAACAGTCCGGAGCTAACCCCTTATTTTAAATCTCAGCAGAGCTCCTTCTGTTTGCTGGAAGAGAAAAAAAAGGAACTGGTGAACCAGGCGGTACAGAAAGCCAAAAACATACTTATGGATGCAGGATTTGATGAAAACAATATCACTGTAAAGTCAGGGTTTAAAAAAAGCGGAGTGGCCAGGGATATTGTTAAAGAAGCCGAGTCCGGTTATAATGTCATTGTCTTGGGAAGAAGGGGCCTGTCCGGAATTAAGGATTTTATTCTCGGGAGCGTTGCACAGAAAGTGTTCAACTTGGCAAAAGATATTTCAGTTTTAGTCGTAAATTAGCTTGTATCGGGAAACCGGTATTCCTCGATAGTTCCGTGTCAACTCACAGCCAATGGGAGCATTACCGATTTGTTAAAATGGTTTTCACCCATTAACTTATTCATTTTTTGAACGAAAGCCTTGCAATCAGGTTTCAGGTTTCAGGTGTCAGGAGTAAAAAACGAATTAGCTGATACCTGAAACCTGAAACCTGCATGGATAAGCAACATTATTTTTCCTTGACATGGTTACTATTTTTGTTTGATTATAATGAACTTATTTGAGCCGGCCAAAGCAAAAAAGATATCCGCATTAACACACAGGAGCTAAAAAATGGATTATATCAAAATACGATTCATTAGCGATTTTGATCAGCTCGATCCCGAGTTCGAAAAAACCATTGATGATATGTTTCGGCCCATACGCCCCATGTTCATGCTATCCGCTCGGAAATGGAAGCCTCAAATTGATATTTATGAAACTCCTGACCAGATTCTTATTCTGGCTGAAATCGCCGGAGCCAATAAAGAGGACCTGGAATTGGAAATCAGCAACAAGGCGGTCCGGATTTATGGGACCCGTGCTGAATTTCCTCGCGGAGAAAACGCAAAATACAGGCTGGCTGAAATCCAGTACGGCAGGTTTGAACGCACCTTATACCTTCCCGCACCCATTGATCCTGAAGTGGTTTCAGCGTCATATTCAAATGGTTTTCTCCAGATCCGGCTGGCCAAACTTTCACTCGATACAATTCGCAAAATAGATATTACCTGAGGATAGCCATTCTCTTGTTGATCCTATTATCCTTCAAAAAAATGTAAATCGGAGGTAGCCATGACACAGCCTCAGTCATCCAGCGAAATCAAGACGGATAAATTGCCTGAAATTCTTCCTATTCTCCCTATGATTGATGCAGCTCTTTTCCCCAAAATGGTTTTGCCCCTTTTTGTCATACAGGAACGATCCATCCAACTGGTGGACGAAGCCATGTCCCGGAATCGGGTCGTAGGTCTTGTTGTGGCAAAAGAACCGATTCAGGAAGGCAAGTATACGAAAAAGGATCTGTATGAAGTTGGGACAAGCGCTTTGATCCTTAAAATGGCAAAAACCGAAGATAACAAATTGCAATTGCTTACCCAGGGCATGGAGCGATTCCGGATAAAAGAGTTTATCAAAGGCAAGCCTTATCCCCAGGTCCGTGTAGAGTACATGAAGGATGAAGGTAAGAAGGATAAGGAAACAGAGGCACTGATGTCCAACATGATAAGCCAGTTCACCCGCATTGCCGAGCTTTCTCCGGGACTGCCCCCTGAAATTGTTACCATGGCAAAATCCATACAGGAGCCCGGCATATTGGCCGATATGGTTGCTTCTACCATCAACTCCAGCCTTGAGGAAAAGCAGGCGGTGCTGGAAATTTTTAATGTCAAAAAACGGTTAAAACAAGTGACCCGGCTGATTAACTATCAGTTGGAAATCTTAGAGCTCGGAAGCAAGATACAATCCCAGGTCAAGGGGGATATGGATAAACGGCAAAGAGAATACTATCTGCGGGAGCAACTCAAAAAGATCAAGGAAGAGCTGGGCGAAAAAGATGAGGCCTCGGTTGAAATTGAAGACTACAAAGCTAAAATCGAGGAAAAAAATCTTCCCGAAGAAGCCCGCAAAGAGGCGGAACGAGAACTGGACCGCCTTTCCCGCATGCACCCGTCTTCTGCGGAATATACCGTGGCATCAACCTATCTGGACTGGCTGACCACCCTCCCCTGGCATGAAAGCACGGAAGACAACCTGGATATAAAAATGGCAAAAAAGGTTTTGGATGACGATCATTACGGACTTAAAAAACCCAAAAAGCGGGTCATCGAATACCTTGCCGTGCGCAAGCTCAAGCCCGAGTCAAAAGGTCCTATCCTGTGTTTCGCGGGCCCTCCCGGCACCGGCAAGACATCGCTGGGCAACTCCATCGCCCGGGCGTTAGGGCGAAAATTTATCCGTATTTCCTTGGGAGGCGTCAGGGATGAGGCGGAAATCAGAGGACATCGGCGCACCTATGTGGGCGCCCTTCCCGGCCGCATTATCCAGGGAATCCGCCGATCCGGATCAAACAATCCGGTATTTATGCTGGATGAAATAGACAAGGTGGGAAGCGATTTTCGCGGAGACCCGTCATCGGCACTCCTGGAGGTCCTTGACCCCGAGCAGAACTTTTCTTTTTCGGATCACTATCTGGATGTGCCCTTTGACCTGTCCAAAGTCATGTTCATCACCACCGCGAATATTCTTGACACCATACCGCCGGCCTTAAGGGACCGGATGGAAGTCCTGACGCTTCTGGGCTATACCCTTGACGAAAAGATTCAAATTGCAACAAAATATCTCATTCCCCGCCAGCGGGAAGCTCATGGTCTGAAGGCTAACCAGATATCTTTTACAAAAGGGGCGTTAAAGCAGATCATCACCGGCTATACCCGGGAGGCGGGCTTAAGAAATCTTGAGCGGGAAATCGCATCGGTTTGCCGGGGGGTAGCGGCCAATATCGCGGAAGACGAGGCCGTGTCCGCTAAAATCGGGGTGGATGATATTTCCAAGTATCTGGGCCCGATTCGCCTGATCTCCGACGTGAAATCAAGAATTTCAACACCCGGTGTGGCTCTGGGGTTGGCCTGGACACCCACCGGAGGAGAACTTCTTTTTATTGAAGCCACCTCCATGAAAGGAAAAAAAGTGCTGACCTTAACCGGTCAACTCGGGGATGTGATGAAGGAATCCGCAACCGCGGCATTAAGCTTTATTCGGACCAATGCGGCATCCCTGAAGATTGATGAAGATTTTTTTGAAAACAGTGATATTCACGTGCACATCCCTGCAGGCGCCATACCCAAGGATGGGCCTTCCGCCGGTGTCACCATGCTCACCGCCCTGGTATCCCTGCTAACCCAAAAAACCATCCGAAAAGATCTTGCCATGACCGGTGAGATAACCCTGAGGGGCCAGGTACTGCCGGTTGGCGGGATAAAGGAAAAAGTTCTGGCTGCCCATCATGCAGGCATTAAAACCCTGATTCTGCCAAAGCAGAACGAAAATGATCTCGAAGACATATCCGAAAAGGTTAAAAAGGAAATCGATTTTCATTTTGTTGACAAAATGATGGATGTGTTAAAAATAGCATTGTAATAAAATGAGAAGTCGGGGAGTTTTTTCGACTGCTCAATAAAATAAGCATCGGATCTTCACGAAAAAGCAAGCTCATTGCTTATGACAAATTTTGATCATTCCAAATCTCGATCACTGCTCTTAATGGTAGCGGGCGCCAAAGGAGCAGTAGCTTCCACCCTTGCAGTTGCTGTAGCGACATTACAAAAAGACCCGGATACTCTCCTAAACAGCTTAACCACCCGCAACAGTTTTCCCTACCTGGCGCCGCTCCATGCCGTACACATGGCAGGTTGGGATACGCAACCGGCAAAACTTAGTGATTGTGTTAAAACTCACGGGGTGATACCTGAAAACATTTGGAAACCCTATCAGTCAACTCTCGATGAAATCCTCATATTCCAGGCACCTCCCCCGGATCTGGATCTCAAAGCACAGGTCCGACACCTGATGCAGGACATCCGGGACATCAAAAAACACCATTCCAATGCGCAGCCGGTTTTAATCAACCTTCTGCCGGCCGGCATTCAATTGGATCTTGAAAATTTTACAAGTCTGTCGCAGCTCTATTCCAAAGTCGATCCTTCGAAGTTTCCGGATTTGGCCTATGTCCTGGCATCGATTCTGTCCGGAATTCCGGTAGTAAATTTCTCACCAAATCATCTGGAATTTCCCGTTATTGTTCAACAGGCCGTTAAACACAACGTCCCCGTATGCGGCCGTGACGGCAAAACCGGCCAGACTTATTTTAAAGTGGTTCTGGCGTCGGCTCTGAAAGCCCGATGTCTGCATGTGGATGGATGGTACAGCCTGAATATCCTGGGAAACGCCGACGGAAAAAACCTCTTGAACCCTGAGCGGGCCGCGGGCAAACTGGCCAATAAAACTCAACTTTTGGACGATATTCTGGGATATCCTGTGGGAGAAAAATACGGAGAGCCTTGTCACAAAGTTCATATTGATTACTACCCACCCCGAGGTGACGCCAAAGAAGCCTGGGACGTCATTGATTTTCAGGGCATATTCGGTCTGCCCATGAGTATCCGTTTGAACCTTCAGGGACGGGACTCCATCCTGGCCGCCCCGTTGATTCTGGATCTTTCACGATGGATGACCGTTTTGAAATTGACGGGTCGCTCCGGTCTGATTCCGGAACTGGGGTTTTATTTCAAAAAACCGCTGGGGAAAAATCCGCCACTGAATTTTCAGGACCAGGTCCATCGTCTTCGGAAGCTGGAAAAAGAATGTGATACTCTGAATGCGCATAAACAAAATGGGAAAAAATCATGATTTTCGGATACAGCACCAATGCGTTTGTTAAGTTTTCACTTCTTGAATCTTTAGAGAAAATCGCGGGACTGGGCTTTCGAGGTGTTGAAATCATGGGGGACAGACCCCATCTTTATCCGCCCGACTTTACAGCCACGGATCTGGACCGGGTTAAAGAAGCTCTCAAAAAACATGACCTGAACGTCACCAACATAAACAGTTTTACCCTTTTTGCTATCGGAGACACCTATCTTCCGTCCTGGATCGAACCCGAAAAACAAAGACGCGACATCCGAATCCGGCATACCAAGAACTGTTTGAAAGTAGCTGACGCACTGGGGTGTAAAAATATTTCCGTTCCCCCCGGCGGCCCGTTGAATAATATGTCACGCAAGGAAGCCATGTCTTTGTTTCATCAGGGCATGGAACAGGTCATTCCTCTGGCGGAACAACTGGGAGTAAATATCCTGGTGGAACCGGAACCGGACCTGTTTATAGAAAATACCGCGGAGTTCAAATCCTTTATCAGGGACGTAAAATCACCCGCCGTGGGATTGAATTTCGATATCGGCCATTTTTTTTGCGCAGGCGAGGACCCGGTAGCGGCATTCGAGGAACTTTTTGAATGGGTAGGACACGTTCATTTAGAGGACATTGCCGCCACCCGGATTCACAATCACCTGATTACCGGGCACGGTGTTATTCAGTTTCCGGATATTTTTAAAACCATGATCCGGTTGAATTATCAGGGGGACATCAGCCTGGAGCTCTATCCGTATGTGGACACCCCGGAATCGGCCGGCCGGGAAAGCCTTAATTACCTGCGCCCCATTTTTCAGCAAGCCGGGCTAAACATCCTTGATTAAAGCATGCACAACGCAGAAGTTGGATTTTTTACGAGACCGTCTTAATTATTCGATACCAAAATGCTCAACATATTAATTCTGTACTAAAATCTGTGTCATAGAAATTAGGTTTAAAAATAATGGGAGATGTTATGATGTCTGATAACCCAACTTATGAAAAATTAAAGCAACGGGTCGAAGAATTAGAAAAGAAAGTGGTTGAGCAAGAACAAATGGATTTTCAAATGCAGCTTCTCTCATCAGCTGTAGAACAAAGCAGCGAAGGTATAGGTATCATTAACATGGATGGTAGTTTGAAATACTTAAATGACGCCTTAGCAAAAATGCACGAATATTCCGTTAAAGAACTTATCGGTAAAAATCGCTCAATTTTTCATACTCTTCAACAAATGTCATCTGTAGAAGCTGCCAACCGGCAAACTAAAAAAACGGGGAGTTTCAAAGGAGAAATATGGAATGTAACACGTAACGGCACTGAATTTCCCACCTTGATGCACAATTCGCTACTTCAAAATGAAATCGGGAATCCGATGGGTATCCTAATGATACTTACAGGCATCACGAATCTCAAGGAGAAAGAGGCGCTTTTAAAGAGCGAAAAGAAGTATCGGCTATTGGCGGAAAATGCCACTGATTTCATTGTAACCCGCGATATGAATTTCAACCTAACCTATGTAAGCCCATCCATTGAGAAATTTACCGGATACAGCGTTGAAGAATATATGGCACTTCCGAATTTCCATGCAATGACGCCGGCCTCTATTACATTGATCAACAAAACGTTTGAGGAAGAACTGAAACTGGAAGCACAGGGCCATGCCGACCCTTCGAGAATCAGAACTTTAGAAATAGAGATGATTCACAAGGATAGCTCACTGGTTTGGGTTGAAGTAACCGTAAAGTTTATCCGTAACCAAACCGGAAAACCCGTTGGGTTTCTCGGAATATCCCGTGACATCACCGAACGCAAACAAACCGAGGAGGTGCTGCTAAAGAGTGAGGAGAAATATCATGAAATATTTGAAAATATACAAGATGTGTATTACGAAACAAGTTTGGATGGAACTATTTTAGAAATCAGTCCTTCAATTGAGAGAATCTCTCATTATAAGAGAAAAGAGTTAATAGGAAAATCAGCATATGATATTTATACAAATGCCGAACAAAGAAATGAATTAATAAGTATGCTCCTAACCAAAGGAAAAGCCCATGATTTTGAAATTTTTTTAAAAGACAAAGATGGTTCCCAACATCCTTGTACGATTAACGTTGTGTTGATCAAGGATGAAGAGGGCAATCCCATAAAATTTATTGGTTCCCTTCGGGACATCTCGAAAAGAAAGGAACTCGAAAATCAACTTCTCCATACCCAGAAAATGGAATCCATCGGCACCATCGCCGGAGGAATTGCTCATAATTTCAACAATATCCTTGGCATTATTATTCCTAATGCGGAACTGGCCATAGACGACGTACCGGACGGAAGTCTCGCAAAGGAGTGTTTGGACGACATTCTCACGGCCTCCTTAAGAGCATCGGATTTGGTGCAACAGATGCTTAGTTTTGCCCACAAATCTTTAAATGAACTCGAACCGGTGAATCTCACCCCGATCATAAAAGATTGTTTAAGGCTGCTTCGGGCCACTATTCCTACGACAATTGAAATATCACAAGACATTTCCTGTGAAGTTGACACGGTTTTCGCCAATCCCTCACATATGAGTCAGGTGCTTATGAATCTTTGCACCAACGCCGCTCAAGCCATGGATGAGCACGGGGGTGTTTTGGAAGTAACCCTCAAGAATATTGAATTTGAAAAACAGGATGAGGAATTAGAAATAAAATCAGGTTGCTATGTAGAGCTGACCGTAAGCGATACGGGCCATGGAATTGAACACGAAATCGTAGACCGAATCTTTGACCCCTATTTTACCACCAAAGAAGTCGGCACAGGCACCGGCATGGGTCTTTCCGTAGTTCACGGAATCGTAAAGAGTTGCCATGGAGTAATTACCGTCCATAGCGAGCCTGGAAAAGGAAGTATTTTCCAGGTGTTGCTTCCTGTACTTGAATCCGAAACACAGCAAAAAGCCGGGGAACCGGAGGCGCTGCCCACAGGAAATGAGAAAATACTTTTTATTGACGATGAGGAATCCATAGTAAAAATGGTGAAGCGGATACTGGAACGTCTTGGGTATCAGGTGGAGACGAAGACGAATCCTGCAGAGGCGTTAGAACTGTTTCGTTCCGGGCCGGACCGATTTGATTTGGTAATTACCGACATGACCATGCCGAAAATAGCCGGTGAAAAGCTTGTAAAGGAAATTCTGAACATTCGTGCGAACATGCCAATTATCCTCTGCACCGGATACCATGAAAAAATATCTGAAGAAAAGGCCGGGGAACTGGGTGTGAAAGCTTTGGTATTGAAGCCTTTTGTAGTCCGTGATTTTACCCTCACGGTTCGTAAGGTGCTGGATTAAATAATGACGGTTTCGTAAAAAGCCCAACTTCTGCGTTGTGCTGCATTTCGCAATCATTCAACGTACGAAAAGTACGCCTCATGATTACAAAATTTGCACGCCTTTTTATCCCGCCTATGTTTCGCGGGGGAACTTGAACTTTTTACGAAACCGTCCAAATCGGACTTTTTACGAGTTTATCAAAAATAGAGTATAATATTTCCGAATAATTAAAAAAAGAGCCGGGGTAAATTATGTTTTTGGAATATATGGGACTATTGGGAATGGGGGCAGAACCTGCTTTCTCTTTTGAGTTTATTTCACGAATAGTTCTTGTTATGTTTTCTATATTGGCGATGATCGCTATCGGGTACAAAATAAAAGAAGGATGGGGAGCACTTATAGCGATTTTGATTTGTGCATTTTTCCTACTATACCTAAACGGTCTACTACCAATATGAAACCTAAATTAACTTCTCAATAAGTTCTGGTGCATGGAATGATCTTATTGACCCACCGGCTGATAGTAAAGAAACCTGGCCCAAAGGACCAGGTTTTTCAGGACAAAAAAAATATAACCGATCCGGAGCTCGCATTTAAGCGTTACGTTAACGTTATGAAAACGTTAATTTTCATTATAAGTAACGCCATTTCTATTTATCAACCTGCTTGGAATTCTTTCCCCCGCATAACTTAATCTTTCATGATTCCCAAATTTTAATCATTATTATAGCATGTTATGTCATGGCACCGCAATGCTGTCATCTACATATAGACAGTGCTGTTACACATGGCATGATTATTGATAATAATTGGGCTGCATATAATTATAAATGCACAAACCGAGGAAATACAATGGGGATAAGAAACATCCCAACCGGAGAGGAGTTTAAAAAAGCAATTGAACACGGCGTTACACTTGTAGATTTTAGTGCACCGTGGTGCGCACCGTGCCACTTTCAGAAGCCGATCATTAGTAAGCTTGCGCATCAGTTTAAAGGTAAAGTATTGGTTGCTTCTATGAATATTCATGAACACCAGGATATGGCGATGAAATTAGGAATACAATGTGTCCCCACCATGGTTATCTTTAAAAACAGTAAAGAGATACAGCGCTTTGTGGGGCTTCACTCTGAATCCGCTATTTCTGACGCCCTGAAAAACCTCCTGAAATAACCCGCAAAGGGAAAACAGGAGGTAACAAGAGCATACGAAATTCATGAGGTATGCTTTCCAAGATAAATTATTGAAGGACAGGGTCCGGATGGTGTAAGCATTGGGGCAGCCCATTGTCTGGAAATATCTATCCGGGGATGGCGGAAAAATAGCGTCACGTAACATATAGCAAAGAATTTATCCTTAAAGGAGGAATAACATATGAAAGTTGCGGTAAGTTCCAGTGGAACAAATTTAGATTCACAGATTGATCCTCGCTTTGGCCGGTGTGCATATTTTGTCATCGTGAACACAGATGACATGAGCTTTGAAGCATTTGATAATGAGGCGATAGCCCTTGGAGGAGGAGCAGGTATTCAGTCGTCACAGTTTGTGGCCTCCAAAGGGGCCGGGGCTATTATAACCGGAAATGTCGGCCCCAATGCGGTACAAACCCTTTCCGCTGCCGGGGTCGATATATTTATGGGCCAGACCGGGAGTGTCAGAGAAGCCGTAGAAAGGTACAGGAGAGACGATATTAAGCCCCAAGGATCGCCCAATGTGGATAATCACTATGGTATGGGCGGCGGAACCTCGGGGATAACCCCTGGCATGGGGATGGGCCGCGGGATGGGCCGCGGAATGGGTAGAGGCATGGGCCGCTGTATGACGCTTGGAACGGGTGCTTCCGGACCCATTCCACCGGATTCCTCTAAAACCGCCTCGTTATCCGGAGAAGAAGAATTGAAACAACTCAAAGATCAGGCAAATGACTTGCTTAATCAGATGCAAGCCCTTCAAGCCAGAATCAAAAATCTGGAGAAAAAATAGGCGCGAAAAAATATGGAGAAAAAATATCGTTACTTATTTGGTCCCGTACCATCGCGGCGGTTCGGACGGTCATTGGGCGTCGATCTGACCCCTTACAAGACATGCTCTATGGATTGCATTTTTTGCCAGTTAGGAAGAACCACTGAAAAGACAGTCGCCCGTAAAGAATATGTTCCAACAGACATTGTGTTATCCGAACTGAAAGATTGGTTAAATAAAGATGGCGAGGCGGACTATATCACCCTTTCCGGTTCCGGAGAACCAACGCTTCATTCCCGCTTCGGAGAAGTGCTTGAGTTTATCCGTTCAAACAGCAAAATTCCTGCGGTGCTTCTGTCCAACGGCACATTGCTACATCTTCCGGAAGTCCGTGATGCCGCTAATTGTGCAAACATCGTGAAATGTTCTCTGAGTGCCTGGGACCAGGCATCTTACGAATGGGTGAACCGTCCACACCCGCAACTTCGGTTTGATCGTTTGATTAAAGGACAAAAAGACTTTTGCAAACAATTCAAGGGACAGCTATGGATGGAAATTTTTTTAATAGCAGGGATAAACTCAATCCCTGCCGATGTTCGGAAAATCGCCGATCTTGCAAAAGAAATAGGTCCGGATCGGATTCAGCTTAACACGGCGATTCGTCCACCAGCCGAGGATTATGCCACGGCCCTTTCCGAAAAACGCATGGAGTCCCTGACCGATTTGTTTCACCCGACCGCAGAAATTATTGCGGAGTTCAAAGCGAATCATTCAAACCATGTACAGGCGAACCAGGATACGATCTTATCCATGTTACAGCGGCGGCCGTGTACCGCGGATCAAATTGCAGATGTCTTCGATATGCATCTCAATGAGGTATCCAAATATCTCGGAAAACTAATTCGAACCGGCCAAATCCGCTCTGATCTTAAAAAAAGGGCTGTCTATTATTCGGCGGTTAGCAGAAAGGAGAAAATTACTGACAATGCCAAAGAAAAAGCAAACCGCTGACAGCAAAGAGCGGAAAGATCAGATGGAAGTGCAAAAAAAGGAAATTAAAGAACGGTTGCAACATATTAAGAATAAAATCCTGGTTATGAGCGGAAAAGGCGGCGTGGGTAAAAGTAGTGTTGCCGCTTACCTGTCCGTAGCACTTTCCAAAAAAGGTTTCACCGTAGGTCTCATGGACGTGGATCTTCATGGGCCCAGTATACCGCGTATGCTGGGGCTGAAAGGAACTGTCGAGCCAGGACATGTGAAGGGGAAAGCCCATCCGGTCAAATATCTTCCGAATATGGAGGTCATTTCAATTGAAGTCCTTATGGGAGACAAAGATGCAGCGACCATATGGAGGGGTCCCCTGAAAGGTGGCGTTATCAGACAATTTATTGCTGATATTGAGTGGATGGATCTTGATTACATGATTATTGATTCTCCCCCGGGTACGGGTGATGAACCCTTGACCGTAGCCCAGACCATTCCGGATGCAAAGGCCTTGATTGTTACCACCCCTCAGGAAATCTCACTGGCGGATGTCAGAAAATCCATTAACTTCTGCCGTAAGGTAAAAATGGAGATCCTGGGCATAGTGGAAAACATGAGCGGTCTGAAGTGCCCGTATTGCGGAAAAATAATAGATATTTTTAAAACGGAAGGTGGGATGCTGACCGCAAAAAAAGAAAACTTGAGGCTTTTAGGAACGTTGCCCATGGAACCGGAGATTGTAAAGAAGGGCGATGCGGGAGATTTGAGCCTTCTTGATAACCCGGAACTCTTAATCACACGGGAGTTCAATAAAATCGTTGACGAAATTGTGAAAATAACAGAGGCCCCTACAGACTCTGTTCCTGAATCACAAAAGAAAAATGAATTGCCAGACATAAAAAAAGATTCGGCAGGTACAAAAGTACTTGTTGTTCCCGTGTCCGGGGGAAAACTCTCGGCTCATTTTGGACATTGTGAACATTTTGCATTCATAGAAACTCAAAACGGAAAAATAAAAGAAACCAAGATGCGTATTCCCCCTACCCATGAACCCGGAGTGCTGCCTCGGTGGCTCAATGAGCAGGGGGCTGATGTCGCTATTGTCGGCGGAATGGGAGAACGGGCACAGCAACTTTTGAGGGAAAATGGGATTGAGGTAATTACCGGTGCTCCGATGGATTCTCCGGAATCTCTGGCAAACCAGTACCTTTCGAATACACTGGTGTTGGGTGAGAACCTTTGTGACCATTAAAACAGAAAGGTTTATCTCGGATTTATGTGATAACTTGGTTTGATGTTAAATATATATTAAGGAGTAAATAATGATTATCAGTGTAGCAAGTGGAAAAGGGGGAACAGGAAAGACGACTGTGGTCACTAACCTGGCTGTTTCTCTTGGATCCGATGTTCAGATACTGGACTGTGATGTCGAAGAACCTAACGCTCATCTCTTTATTCGGCCCACCATTGAAGAGGTCAAAACGATCAACACCCCTGTTCCCGAAGTGGATATGGAGAAATGTAACCTATGTGGAAAATGCGGGGAAATATGCCAGTTCAAGGCCATTGTCGTGATCGGTGATATGGTCCTGGCATTCCATGAACTCTGTCACAGTTGCGGCGGGTGCATAGAGGTTTGCCCTGAAAAGGCCATCACGGAAACAGGCCGGGAATTAGGCATAATCGAGAAGGGACATAGAAACGGGCTGGAGTTTATACATGGAAAATTGAGGATTGGCGAAGCCATGTCACCCCCTCTGATCAAAAAAGTACGTGAATATACCCGGTCTGACATATTGACTATTATCGATGCACCTCCCGGGACCTCATGTCCTGTGATCGCCTCCATGAAAGGCGCAGATTTTGTTTTGCTGGTCACAGAACCCACGCCGTTCGGTTTGCATGATTTGAAGTTGGCTGTGGGGGCTGTTAAAATCTTAGGAATTCCGTGCGGTCTGGTCATCAACCGGTCAGACATGGGCTATGATCAGGTAACCAAATATGCTAAAAAAGAGGATGTGCCCATTTTGATGGAAATTCCCTTTGATCGACGGATTGCAGAAACCTACGCAAGGGGAGATATGGTCGTAGAGGTGATGCCCGAATGGAAAGAAAAATTTGTGCAATTATATCATGATATTGAGAAAATCGCAGGGTGAAAAGGAGCAATATTAATGAAAGAAATCGTCATCATAAGCGGTAAGGGCGGGACAGGAAAGACCAGTATTATTGCAGCATTTGCCTCACTGGCCAAAAACAAGGTTCTTTGTGATGCGGACGTGGATGCGGCTGACCTTCACCTTATCGTGGACCCTGAGATCAAAGAACATCATGATTTTGAATCCGGGCACACGGCAATTATTAATCAGGATAAATGCAGCCAGTGCAGCCTGTGCAGGGATTTGTGCAGGTGGGATGCCATTAGCGACGATTTTGTGGTGGATTCCATTGAATGTGAGGGCTGTGGAGTCTGCTATTATTTTTGCCCTGAGCAAGCCATCGACTTTCCCCTGAATACCTGCGGAGAGTGGTATCTTTCCGAGACCCGTTTCGGTCCCATGGCCCATGCCCGGCTTGGCATTGCGGAAGAAAATTCCGGCAAACTGGTAGTCCTCATCCGCCAGGAGGGCAAAAAGCTTGCCGAGGAAAGACATATGGATTTACTTCTTACGGATGGCCCTCCCGGAATCGGTTGTCCGGTCATCGCGTCCCTGGGAGGGGCTACGGCTGTGCTTATTGTCGCCGAGCCCACTGTTTCCGGCAGGCATGATATGGAACGTGTGGCCGAGCTGGCCGCCTTTTTCAAGATTCCTGCCATGGTGTGTATCAATAAATTTGATCTCAATCCTGATCAAGGAGAAGCCATCGAGGCCTTTGCAAAACAAAGAAACATAAAAGTAATGGGGAGGATTCCTTTTGATCCTGCCTTCACTCAGGCGATGGTTCAGGGGAAAACCATTGTGGAATTTGACGGCAATTCTGAAGGTTGTAAGGCGGTCAAAAACATATGGGAAACTCTGGTACAACGTCTTGAGTTATGAACCAGTAGAGATGTTTTCCGTGAAGCGTGGAAATGGAAAGGATATTATACATTGCTTCCTTTATGGGTAGAATATCGGAACGTGCTCCGGGCAGGACCTGCTGCGATTATGAAGAGCGCGTTGCGAGACTCCTCGCTGCTCTGATGGAGGCACATATAGGCGTGGATAAGCGCCCTAGGAGATAAAGACGTTGGTAACCATGAATTATTACAATACTCTTGGAGTTAGCCCCGATTCATCGGCAGAGGAGATCAAGAAAGTCTATCGCAAACTGGCAATGCAATATCATCCCGACAGAAATGGGGGCAATCCTGAGGGCGAAGAACGCCTGAAGGAGATCAATGAGGCCTATCATATTCTGGGAGATGAGGAAAAAAGAAGACGCTATGACCTTCAATATCGAGAGCCTTTCGAAAATTACATGTTTTATGAAGAAGGTGTGGATGACGATTTTGTCTCCGTGCTTCGGAAGTTTTCTCAAATGGGTTTTAATGCAAAGAGGACCGGGGGTTGCAGGAGGAAAGGTTTGGGCAGAGGCATGTGCGGAAGATGGAAAAGATGAATTTTGCGCCACATGGAAAAAATCAGGGGTAAATTAAAGGGCGGAAAGAAATTGATTAGCCTCTGGTGACAAGCGAGTTTAATGAATAGGATTATGTTTTACTCGCGAGATCGCTATGAAAAGCTGCGTAGAGCATTTTGGCAGAAAACTTAGATACGGATTAGGAGGAAAACATGTGCTTGAGCACCGTGTATATAAATTCGGCGAATGAACAAAACCAAATCATGAAAGACGTCGCTCGCATAGAGGCCGAGGGCCAGGGCTTTTGGTTTATCAATTTGTTCGGGGAAAAGAGGTTCATAGAGGGTAGCATTCAAACCATCGACCTCTTAGACGGCCAATTTGTCATGCTCGAAAAAGACAAGCCGAATTGATCCTTTTCTGATAATACGGATCATGTCCGTCAAAATTCCCGGAGACTTTCCATTGCTGGATAACAACCACAGAGTCATCAATTACTTACGACTTTCTGTTACGGATCGATGTAATTTGAGATGTATCTATTGTATGCCGGAACAGGAAGTGAAATTTATCCCGCATCGGGAGATACTCAGCTATGAAGAGATACTCCGTATCGTCAAGCTTTGTGTTTATAAAGGTATTCGTAAAGTCAGGGTCACCGGGGGAGAACCCCTGGTACGAAAGGAAGTTACAAATTTTCTTGAAATGCTTTGTAAGATAGAAGGACTGGAGGAAATCAGTCTGACTACCAACGGGGTGCTGCTTAAAAGTTTTGCTGCCGACATCAAAAATTGCGGTATCTGCCGGATCAATGTGAGTCTGGATTCTCTTAAGCCCGAGCGATTTTTTCGAATTACAGGAAGAGACTATTTTGAACGGGTGTGGGATGGGCTTGAAGAGGCGGAGCGTGTGGGATTTAATCCCATCAAAATTAATGTGGTAGCAATAAAAGGCGTGAATGATGATGAAATATTGGATTTTGTCGACCTGGCTGTAAAGAAGCCTTATCATATTCGTTTTATTGAGCTTATGCCTGTAGGAAAACAAAATACGTGGAGTGCCGAACGGTTTGTGTCTACAGATAAAATTTTTCGTCTGATCCAATCCCTCGGAGACTTGAAAGCTGTGAAATCCAACCCCTATGACGGTCCTGCGCAACGATTTAAAATTAAAGGGGGGCAAGGGGAAATTGGGCTGATTAGCGCGCTGAGTCATCACTTTTGTGATCATTGCAATCGCTTGCGGTTGACCCCTGAAGGGCATCTTAGGGGCTGTCTTTTTTCGGATCAGGAGATTGATCTTAAAACACCTCTAAGACAGAAAAAAGAAGATGACTATATCCTGCAACTAATTGAGTTTGCGATTAAAAACAAACCAAAGGAGCACGGACTACTGAAGAATTTCCCTCGAAAATGTGTTCGTCAGATGAACAGTATCGGGGGTTGAAAAAGACGGCCAGATGGTATCCCGGGCCTCCGGAAAAAATAAACTTTGAAAAAAAATCGGAGGCCCGAAAGCCATTTTAATCAACATTATTATTCAGAAAATCCCGACTCAAGATCCTCGTGGTCTATGGCGACAAATTTTGCTACGTGAATGCTGATGAACCCATGCGAACCGGGAGAACAATTATTGAAGAACAGGGTCCGAATGTTGTAAGAATTGAGGCAACCCATTGTATGGACACGATTGCCAGCGAAGCTGAACGGGAAAAGATTGCTCAGGAACTGGCCGGCGGGGAAAAGGTCTGGTGGATGGTACCGGGTTGGATCAAATTCCGTTCCAAGGTTTTCAAAGGATGGGACAAAGGCCTGGCAAACGAGAACTTTCCGAGGCACTCCGGAGGTGCAATCGTTCTGGACGCTATTGGATATATTGACCGGTATAGGTGGTAGCAGCGATGAAAGAAAAAAGCCTGTGACAAAATGGTTCAGTACATGATAAGAAATTATCAATTTAAAGAGAATGTTTTTGTTCCTACAGATTTTGAGGCCTTCATTCGAGTATTTTCAATTGGGAATTTAACGAGCAGGCGCATGGCTTCATGCATGAAGAGAGGATTTGGAAAAAGTAGGTGCAAAACATGGCGGAAAAACCGCGTCACGTAAAATCCAGTATAGAATCTATCCTTAAAGGAGGAATAACATATGAAAGTTGCGGTGAGTTCAAGTGGAACCAATTTAGATTCACAAATTGATCCCCGCTTTGGCCGGTGTACTTATTTTATCATCGTGAACACAGACGATATGAGCTTTGAGGCATTTGACAACGAGGGGATAGCCCTTGGAGGAGGAGCAGGTATTCAGTCCTCACAATTTGTGGCCTCCAAAGGGGTCGGTGCTATTATAACCGGAAATGTCGGCCCCAATGCGGTACAAACCCTTTCCGCTGCCGGGCTCGAGATATTTATGGGCCAGACCGGGAGTGTCAGAGAGGCCGTAGAAAGGTACAGAAGAGGCGATATTAAGCCCGAAGGATCGCCCAATGTGGTTGATCACTATGGTATGGGCGGCGGAGCCTCGGGGATGGGCCGGGGTATGGGTAAAGGCATGGGCCGCTGTATGACATCTGGAATGGGTGCTTCCGGATCCATTCCCCCGGATTCTTCTAAAACCGCTTCTTTATCCGGAGAAGAAGAATTGAAACAACTCAAGGATCAGGCAAACGACCTGCTTGGTCAGATGCAAACCCTTCAAGACAGGATCAAAGATCTGGAGAAAAAATGAGGAAACGCTGATGAGTGAAAATTTTGATAATTTTGTTAGAGATTTACAAAACAAGGTTTTTGAGCAGACAAGAGCAGACTTTGGGGATGTTGCGTTTCAAAGGTGGCTCAAGCCTCTGTACATGGGTACCATGGATAACCCCGATGGATATGGGCGCATCATAGGCTCATGCGGTGATACCATACAGATGTTTTTGAAATTTGAAAATGAGAGAGTCAAACAGGCATTATTTCAAACCGATGGTTGCGGATCCAGTGCGGTGTGTGGATCATTTGCGGCCGAGCTGGCCCTGGGAAAAAGCCCCGATGAGACTTTGCATATTACCGGAGAATCTATTCTAAAAAAATTAGGAAGTTTTCCTGAAGAAGACAAACATTGTGCCTTTTTATCCGCCGAGGCCCTTCAGGATGCGGTTAATGACTATATGATTAAACAGTCAAAAATAAATAAATAAAATGAGTTTGATGAATTCGTAAAAAGTGAAACGTGAAATGTAAAACGACTACATTTAGCATATTAAGAGATAATACTACCCGACATGCAGACTTTTCACGTTTAACTTTTTACTGAAATATCTTACTCCGGATATGGTGAAATAGTCGAGGAATCGGGGAATTTTTTTAATTTAATCGCTCCATGAATAATGGTTGAATAGAAAAATAAATGATGATAATTCGACAGTTGTTATGAACCATTGAAAAAAAGCTATCGGCCAAAAGGAGGCAAATAAAATGCCAAGAGGAGATAGAACAGGCCCCAAAGGCCAAGGACCTGGAACAGGAAAGGGACAGGGGCGAGGTTCCGGTCGCGGCCAAAACGGTTCAGGCCGTGGTCAAGGCGGTGAGGGTCGCGGCAGGGGAGGTGGTTTGGGGGCAGGTCCGGGTGGATTTTGCGTCTGCCCCGACTGCGGTGAACGAGCAACCCATCAACTGGGAAGTCCCTGTTATGATCAGAAATGTCCCAAGTGTGGAACGGCCATGACCCGAGAATAAAAATCCTGGACCAAAGGACCAGGCTTTGGTTATCCCCAGAGGAGATTTGTTTTATTGAAAGTTCATTGACGTATTGAAATTCCAAATAACAAATCCCAAAAAATAAATAAAACAATCAAGGGTGATAAGCATAACCCCATGGAACTTATTCCTATTTTTAAACACGCTTTAATGATCAGCTTTTTTGTGTTTGTGATGATGCTTCTGGTCGATTTTATTGATATGGCCAGTATGAGACGCATGTCAAACATTATCAAAGGAGGCCGCTGGAGACAATATACCCTGGCGTCTTTTCTGGGTTCCACACCCGGTTGTCTGGGCGCGTTTATGAACGTCAGTCTTTATGTCCACGGCATGATCTCTTTCGGCGCCATAGTGGGTGGAATGATCGCCACATCCGGGGACGAGGCATTTGTAATGCTTGCACAATTCCCGGGTACGGCTCTGGCCCTTTTCGGGATGCTATTTGTGTTGGGAATAGCTTTTGCCTGGTTAAGTGACAAGATTATCCTTATTTTTGGGATTAGCACTTGCGAATCATGCATTGATGTGTATTGTGAAGAATGCCTGCCCGGCAAGGCCGTTCGGGAAAAGATTCACGACATCTTTAAACCCGCCAATTTTATCGTAAACTTTCAATCACTTTCCTTTAACAGATTCCTGCTGCTTGTGCTGATAACCTCATTTTTGATCTTGTTCGCAACAGGAACTCTCGGCTCACCCACATGGGACTGGAAACGCATTACCTTTATATCTCTTTCCCTATGCACATTATTCATAATTATGATTTGCCCCGAACACTATCTTGAGCACCATATCTGGGGCCATATCATAAAAAAGCACCTTTCTCGTATCTTCATGTGGACATTTGGAGCCCTTGTTTTTGTGCATTGGGGCATGGCCTTCTGGAACCTAAACACCGTCATCCATAACCATATGCTCTGGGTATTGGTGATCGGAGCACTAATCGGCATCATTCCGGAATCCGGACCCCATCTCATATTTGTAATGATGTACGCACAAGGAATTGTGCCGTTTTCCGTGTTACTCACGACATCGTTTGTACAGGACGGACACGGTATGCTGCCCCTACTTTCCTACAGTCTTAAAGATTCCGTGCTGATCAAGGTTTTCAATCTTGTTTTCGGACTTTTGGTTGGGGGGGTGCTTTTTGCTTTAGGTTTCTGATATAGATATCGTGATGATTTTAATCGCAATCCAAACAATGTCTCGTTCTGGAAGATTTTGGACATTGAATATTGGAATTTGTTATTTATTTGTAATTTGGTGCTTGGAATTTGTGATTTTAGACACAAAACTCCAAAGCAAAGCCATCTATCTCTGACCTGGCTCTTCGAGGCGTAGGCTCTCCGAGCCGGAGGCCCAACGGACCAGGTTTTCAATATAAAAATAAAGGAGAGGATTTATGAAAAAAGGTGAAAAACTGGTTGTTATCGGTTGTGGCGGTGTGGGCGGTCCTGCCGCAATGCTGGCCAAAAAACTCATGCCGGATGTGGATGTCACTATTATTAGAAAAGAAGAACGTTTTATCGTTAGATGATCTTTACCTCATGTTGTGGCCGGTCTGGCCACGGTTGATTCCATCACAAATCCGGATGCCATGTTTGAAAATGCAGGCATTACGAACATTATTGCAGAAGTAACCCACGTAGACACTGAAAAAAAGATCGTCGAATTATCGGACGGCGCTTCATTGGATTACGATAAGATCATCCTGGGAACCGGGGCAAACCCGGTGATACCTGAATTTGAAGGCGTTGACCTTGAAGGAGTATTCACGTTACGGAGCGCACCGGATGCAGAAAAAATAAAAACATTTTTGGAAGAAAAAAAGGCCAAAAACCTTGTTTTAATCGGAACCGGATTTATTAATCTTGAACTGGCGGCATTGCTTTCGGAAAACAAGCCGGATTACTACAATATAACCGTCGTTAAGTATAAGACGTTAGGCCCCCCTCTGGCCCTTATGCTCGATGCGGATATGGCCATCACGGTACAGGACTGCATGGTAGAAAAGGGCATCCATATGAAGATGGAGTCCAGGGCCGCACGGATTCTGAGTCAAAACGGTCAGGTTTCAGGCGTTGAACTTGAAACCGGCGAAAAACTTGATGCGGATATGGTCATGGTTTCAGTAGGCGCACGACCGAATCTGGAGCTGGCAAAAGATATGAATCTTGAGCTCGGAACCTTCGGAATTAAGGTGAATAAATATCTGGAAACGTCAAATCCGGATATCCTTGCAGGGGGGGATTGTGTTGAAAAAATTCATTTTGTGACCAAAAAACCGGCAGCGTCACTACTGCGCGGTCCTTCAGTTATTCAAGGACGTCTTGCAGCCAAAAGATTGGCGGGGTATGACATTGAATTTCCGGGAATATTAAACAACTCCGCGGTCAGAATTTTTGACAAGTATGTCGCTGCCACGGGATTGACAGATAAGCAGGCACAAAAGGCGGGGTTTGAAACGGTAAGCGTTGTCGTAAATTCCAGAAGCAAACACGGTATGATCCCCGGCGTCAAACCCTGGACACTGAAACTTGTTTTTGACAAAAACACTCAAAAGCTGATCGGCGGACAGATTATCAGCGACAGTGACGCGCCGGTTAAGGAGATTGATACGGTCAATGCCCTAATTCTGGGTGAAAAAACCATTCCGGAATTAACTACGTTGATGTGTGCGGGAAATCCCGACTGTTCCTCTGAACCGAGCCTTGAACCCATTACCATTGCTGCGGAACAGGCGTTACAGAAATTAAGATAATTTAAATAGGAAGCCCCGGTACGATCTTCCGGACCTACGGGGCAGGCAGATTTTCGCAGATATACACAGATACTATTGTTATTTTGCAATTTAAGAATCTTGATAATCTGTGTTCACCTGCCCGCTCGTGCCCCAGGCCGCTTCGCCTTGCTCAGATAGCGGGCGAGCTTGCAATGGCAGGCGGGTCTGTGTCCAAAAAAAGAAATTCCTATACTATTAAAAAAGCACCGGATAAGCGGAAAAGGAGGTTAATCATGAAGAGAATGTTCGAAGCGTTCAAGTTAGGTAATCTGGAGCTTGTCAATAAATTTGTTTTTCCCCCGGTCAAGATAGGACGCGGCAATCCCGACGGCACGGTGACGGATCGTCAGTTAACTTTCTACCAACAAATTGCGAAAAACGGCCCGGGGGTGGTGATTACCGAGCCCGTATCGGTCACTGCTGACGGCAGGGAACATGCCAAGCAGCCCTGCATTCATCTTCCCGACAGCGTAGGAGAACTTCAAAAGATTGTTGACGTTATACACAAGGAAGCCCGATTGGCCTGCCTTCATCTGAATCACGGGGGGGCGGCGGCCAATCCCAAGATAATCGGCCATCCGCCCAAGGCGCCTTCGGTGATGACCTGTGTCGCCAAACAGGGCAACGTTTCCGAAGCCCTCACCGAGCAAGAAATCCAGGCGATTCTTGACGGTTACAAATCCGCTGCCCAAAAGGCAACGCAGGCAGGATTTGACCTTATAGAAATTCAGGGAGGACATGGGTTTCTCATCTCGCAATTTTTGAACGGAAAGCTTAACAAACGGGAAGATCGCTATGGCCGGGACCGGTCGCTTTTTGCAACAGAGGCACTTTCAGCAGTAAAACGAGGAGCCCCTGAGATTCCCTGTATCCTCAGGATCTCCGGTAATGAGATGTCGCCGGAGTTCGGTATCAGCCAGGAAGATCTTCTACCCCTGCTGAAATTGGCGGAACAAAGCGGAATCAACGCCATACACGTGGGCATGGGAAATGCCTGCTTCAGTCCCCCATGGTATTTTCATCATACCAGCCTTCCGGATAAACCTCAGATAGATGCCCTGGCCTGGGTACGCGAGCATACCGAACTTCCCGTGATTGCGGCCGGAAGAATGGGCAGAAAAGAGAGATTAATCCAGTTTCTGGACCAGGATCTTTGCGACCTTGTGGCCCTGGGTCGGCCGCTAATCGCAGATCCCGGTTTGATAGAAAAATGGGAAAAAGGCCTGGATGAGGAGGTTATATATTGCGGCTATTGCCTCCAGGGATGCCTACATCGCATGAAAAGCGGAGAACCGTTGGGCTGCAATCTAAATCCGGAAATCGGTCTGCCGGAGTTGACGCCCACATCCCATCCCATGAAAGTTTTGATTGCCGGAGCAGGACCTGCCGGAATGAGTACGGCCCAGTACATGAGCAGGCGGGGCCACCAGGCCATATTGGCCGAAAAAACAGGTCAGCTGGGCGGACAATTCGCCCTGGCATGGCAAGCCCCGGGAAAAGAAAAAATGAAAGACGGGTTTGACGCCATCAAACACTCTGTGAGGTCCAGCGGAACTTCTATCCTTTTGAACCGGGCGGTAGATGCAGCCCTTATAAAAGAAATTCAGCCCGATCTTTTGGTGTGGGCGACTGGAGCGGTTCAGCATATCCCCAAGATCAAAGGCCTTGACACTCAGCATGTCATGACGTGCATCGATTATTTTCGGGGAGAAAAGAACGTAAAAGGACCCAGGGTCCTGGTCATCGGAGTGGGTCAGGTCGGGGTTGAAATTACTGAAAAATTGGGCAAAGAGGGGTATGATGTGGTAGCCGTAGAGATTGTTGACCAACTGGGCGGTGCCATGGAGGGGATTACAAAGAAATTGGCCTTGATGAGAATCGATCAATTGGAAAAGGTGACCCTGATGCCCCAAACAGCGGTCAAGGAGTTCAAAGCGGACTGCGTTGAGGTGGAAAAGGATGGCGAAATACGATCTCTGGAACCTTTCCAGAGCGTTATTCTGGCGTCCGGAATGCTTTCCGCGCCGGAACCGGATGATGCAATTAAAAAGGCAATTACAAATATAGAAATCATCGGCGACGCCCGCAATGTACAGGATACGTTTACTGCTGTGCGAGCGGGGTATGAACTGGCATGTAAATATTAGGAGGGGCGGTACGTCTTTCAACACAGGGGTCGAAGTATAAAGCCTGATCCAGGACCAAGCTTTGTTTTATCCCCAGATGGGATTTTCTTTATTGGAAGTTCAAAAATTGCAAATATCAAATTACAAATATCAAACAATTTCCAATGACCGAAATTCAAAATCCCAAACAAAAAAACAACCGCTCACACTGCGCAAACTCCTGCGTTGCACGTTGAACCGGTTTGGAATTTGTATTTTAGAATTTGAGACCTGCCCGCTCGTGCCTTGCAATGGCAGGCGGGTTTATTTGTAATTTGCCTGCCCGCCGTTCTTTTGGCGGGGTGCTTGGAATTTGTGATTTTAGACACAAAACTCCAAGGCAGAGCCATCTATCTCTAACCTTGCCCAAAAGACCAGGTTTTTAATGTAACAATAAACTAATAATGACAATAGTAACATTAGCAAGTGGTGTAGATATCGATACCTCCGGCGGACTGAGGATTCTGGAACTCCGGGAAAAATACTACGTCGTGGGTCAAGATTTGTTGATTTCTACAAACAGCATGGAGGAAGCGCGGGAAGAAATAAGAAAGCTCAAAGGCCTTGAGTGCTGACGCCCCCCCCAAACTGCCCCGGGTGGGTAGGATAGGGTGTGAAAAAAGGACCGATACGATTTTGGATTTTACCGGATAATTTATCCAAAAGGGGTAGCGGGGTTACCCGCTCAAAGAGGGAATCCCGGGCCAACGATTTTCTTGATTCCCTCCAGATGGGATATGGTAAAGTCACTTTCAATTTTAAAGTCTCCGGATATCATTCCATGATCCAGAAAAGCGGTAATGCATCCTGCGCTTTTTCCTGCCTGAATATCAAAAATATAATCCCCCACCATAAGAACCTCTTTAACGTCAAGGTTCAGTTTTTGAGCTGCCAGCCGTATTCCGTCGCCACTGGGTTTGGGTTTGACGGGCGTGTTCCTGGAGATAATGACATCAAAATAGGAAATAGTGATATTTTCAAAATTCTGCAACGCCCGTTCGATGCTTGTCAGACAGTTACGGGTAATTATTCCCATACCGATTCCTTTTGAACTCAGATAAAGAATCAAATCCTCGGCGCCGTCGTTGGGTTCCGAATTCGCTGCAGCACTGGTTTCAAAGCGTTCCAGTAAAGAAATGGTTTCTTCCTTCTTATTGGAAGCCGGCAGGTTGTCTATGAACTCAAGAACCGGGATATGGGAGGGGCAGCCAATGGTATTTTTCAGAAGGGGAAAATTTAAAGCACCGGGTTTGGTCAAAGTGCCGTCAAAATCGAACAGCACGACATTTATGCAGAACGATCTATTGATCATTACGTATCGAGAGCATTACCGATTTGTTAACATGGTTTTCACCCATTAACTTATTCATTTTTTGAGCGAAAGCCTTGCAATCAGGTTTCTGGTTTCAGGTGTCAGGAGTAAGAAACGAATTAGCTGAAACCTGACACCTGACACCTGAAACCAGAAAGTCTCGGATATCAATTAACAACCTGGTAATGCACCCTACGTCTCATACGGCGTAAGGCTTTCACAACCATCATCCGTAACCACAAGGGTTTGTTCAAACTGTGCGGAAAGCGAGCGGTCTTTGGTGACGGTGGTCCATTTATCGCTCAGAACGACCAGCTCTTTTTTTCCCAGGTTGATCATGGGTTCAATGGTAAAGACCATGCTCGGAATCAGACGGATTCCTTCTCCCTTTCGGCCGAAATGGGGAATTTGAGGCGGTTCATGGAAATCAAACCCGACCCCATGCCCCACAAATTCCCTGACCACCGAGCATCCTTTGCTTTCCGCATGGGTTTGAATGGCCCATCCGATATCGCCGATGGTGTTTCCGGGTTTAACCATGGACATCCCCAGGTCGAGGCATTTTTTAGCCACCTGTACGATCTTTCGAGCTTCGGATCCGGGCGTCCCGACAAAAAAAGTTTTGCTTGCGTCCGCATAATATCTGTTTAAAATAGACGTGATATCCACATTGACAATATCTCCGTCCTTCAGAACCCGTTCTCCGGGGATGCCGTGGCAAATCACTTCGTTTACGGAAACACAGACGCTTTTTGGAAAGCCTCGATAGTTCAAAGGTGCGGGAATGGCGCCATGTTTAATGGTGTATTCATGCACAAGGGTGTTAATCTCATCGGTCCTAATTCCAGGTCTTATTTCAGGCTCTACCAGGTCCAGCGTGTCTATGACAAGGCGCCCGGCTTCCCGGATGCCCTGGATATCCGCTTCCTGCTTGAGCCGGATTCTGTATTTTTTGGCATATAAGGCCGTAAGGTCATCAGGCTCCGGCTTTGATTTGCCGATACAGCATTTTTTATATTTAAGCCCGCTTCCGCAGGGGCAAAGATCATTCCGACCCACCTTAACCGTTCCGTCTTTCATCATTTTTCCCGTTTATTTCATGTTAAAAATTTTAGGACATTTAATTCAGAGTATTGACTGTAATAATCAGAATCTTCTGCTATGTCAATGAACAAGTTAGTTTGCTCCGCTCAAAATTGGAATATTGGAATATTGGAACACTGGAATAATGGGTTTTGAGACGTTCAACTACCGTACACCCCATAATGAACTTTTTTATATTGCAGGTCTTCCTTGCGGTGAGGCGATTTTTCTTCAGCAGGGTATCCCATGGCGACAATCGACTCAACATTCAGATTTTTCGGAATATTTAAAAGATTGCGGATATATGCCTGTGCGGTTGTTGTCTGATCATGCATTCTTTTTCTAATCTGGATCCAGCAGCTTCCGAGCCCAATGGACTCTGCCGCCAGATGGATAAACATGGAAGCGATAGAAGCATCCTCAACCCATACATCACATTTTTCAGGATCTGCGCACACAACGATTCCCAGGGGAGCATTTTTTAAAAATGATGCGCCGTGCGGTTTTGCCGTTGAAAGTTTTTCGAGCAATCCTTTGTCCGTAACCACCACAAACTCCCAGGGGTTAAACCCTCTGGATGAAGGCGCACGCAACGCCGCCTCGATGAGCGCAACAATTTTTTCGGCCTCAACGGGTTTTTCCAAATATTTACGAATGCTTCTGCGTCTTTGGATAAGGGATAAAAACATAGGGTGCTCTCCTCTTTATATGTTATGTTTGACGGTTTCGTAAAAAGCCCAACTTCTGCGTTGTGCTGCATTTCGCAATCATTCAACGTACAAAAAGTACGCCTCATGATTACAAAATTTGCACGCCTTGAATTTGAACTTTTTACGAAACCGTCTAAATTGGATTTTTTACGAAACAGTCATGTTTAAATTATTACCAAACTATGATAAAGATTCAAGAGATTAATCCAACGTCTTGGAAATTTATAACATACTGTAACTGAGGGGCCGGGAAGTTTTTCTTTTAGAGCCCCAAATTAAGCGGAATGAATGATCCGAAACGACATCGTACACTGTTTGAATGCATTAGGGATCGTTGCGAAAAAAACAGCGCTTTTATAATTTCATAATGAAAAGATAAAAGATGCTATCTACCTAACCCATTTATTTAAATATTGATATACTGTTTTTTCGTTACGAGCCTTTATGCATGAGTTTGTACGGTGTCGTTTCGGATTATTCATGGAGCGGTTACATTAAAAAAACTTCCCGACCCTTAAGTGTCACAAAAAATGAAAATATTGCTTATCTATCCATATTGGCTTGAAGAGCGAATCAACACTGAAGATGTGATGGTTCCGCCCATCGGCATGTACTCCGTGGGTGCGGTACTTAAAGAAAATCATTACGATGTCGAAATATTGAACTGGTGCAGAATCAATGAAACCCCTGAAAAAATTAGTGAAATCCTGATTGAAAAACAGCCGGATGTCATAGGATTTTCTATTTTACAGGCAAACCGTTGGGGAGGCATCGAAATTGCTAAAATAGCCAAACGAATTAATCCGGAGGTGAAAATTGTTTTTGGCGGAGTCAGTCCCACCTTTTTATGGAAACATTTTTTAACCCATTTCCCGGAAATCGATTATGTGGTCATGGGCGAGGGGGAATACACATTTTTACATCTGATCAGATGCATGGAAAAAAAAGAATATGATCATTTAGGAAATATCAGAGGCATTGCTTTCAAAAAACACGGCAAGGTTGTCCAAACAAAACCTGCAGAATATATACAAGATCTTGATCAGCTGCCCATTCCGGCAACGTACTTTGAATACCAACATCTGTCTTTAACCCGGGGCTGTCCGGGAAACTGCACATTTTGCGGGTCACCCAAATTTTGGGGCCGGAAGGTCAGGTTTCATTCGGTCGATTATTTTGTCCAAGAGCTCGAATTCCTTTACAAAAAAGGGATCAACTTTTTTTATGTTTCGGATGACACGTTCAGCGTTAACAAAAAACGGGTGATCCAAATTTGTAAAAAGATCCTTCAAAAAAATCTGAAGATCTCCTGGAATGCCATATCCCGGGTCAATTATATGAGTGAAGAAGTGCTTTCCTGGATGAAAAAGGCCGGCTGTATTCAAATCAGTTACGGGATAGAAAGCGGTTCTGAAAAAATTCGGGCGTATCTGAACAAGAAAATTACAACGCATGAAATCGAAAGAACTTTTGATACCACTTTAAAATACGGCATCTTGCCACGGGCCTATTTTATCTATGGCTCACCCGGAGAAAGCATTAAAACAATTCAAGAGAGCATCGATTTGATTAAAAAAATCAAACCGTTGGTCATTTATTCTTCTGTTCTTTCTTTGTTTCCGGGAACCGCACTCTATTCCCAATATAAAAAAGAATCTAAACTATCCGAGGACATATGGTTAAATCGTATTGAGGATATCAAGTATTTTGAAACCGATGCCAAATTATCCCGTGACGATGTAATCTCTTTTGGAAAAAAATTAAGAACCACATATTATGAATCACTTCCCGCAATTGTGGACGCCATTGAGCTGATTGACAAAAAGGAATTTTATCCCATGCATGCCGATTTTTGCTCCAGGCTCGGGATGACCTTTGATCATGGGGACTATGCGGGGAATCAAGACATAAAAGGAAAGCACACCATTGCTGAAAAATTATACCTAAAAGCGTTGACCTACCATCCCGACCTGCGCGCTTACCTGGGTCTGGGCATTTTAAATCAAAAGAAAAGAGACTATGGGGAATCGGTTCAAATCCTTTCAAAAGGGGTGGGACATTTCCCCGGCAATGAACAGCTCATCCTGTGTCTAGGCATAAGCCATATGAATTTGGGTGACTTTGAAACAGCACTGTCGTTTTTTCTAAAATTTCAACATTCAAAACAATGCCTTGGATTTATTGTTGCCTGTTACCATGAATTGAACGATGTTCAAAACGCATCAGCGTATCAAAAAAAGCTTGAATCCATGACATGAGAAGTTCAGGGTTTAGAGGTTGTGGGTTCAGAGATTTGGAGGTTCAGGGTTTGGAGGTTCAGAGATTTGGAGGTTCAGGGTTTGGAGGTTCAGAGGTTCACAGGTTCAAGGCTCAAGTTTATGGCGTTTTTGTGGGAAATGAACCGGAATATGAAATTATAGGTTGAATATCAAAAAAAAATAACTATAATGATCGTTTAATTTTGTTTAACTCGTAAAAGGCAACCAGTGTCCTTCCATAAATGGTAGATTTTGGTTTCCGGCAAGGCCCGAGCGAGTTTTCAACCGCAGGCATAGCGCGCTATTTCGAGGATTGAAAACGAGCGAGAACGCTGCCGGGGGCCGAAAGATGCCGTTTATGGATGGACACTAACTATTTTTTCAGGAGGACAAGTATGAAAGTATTGGTCAGTGATAACCTGGGCGAAGCCGGTATCAAAATGTTTGAAAATGAAGAGGGAATTGAAGTCGATGTTAACACAGGACTTCCTCCTGAAGAGCTTAAAAATATCATCGGAGAGTATGACGCTCTGGTTATCAGAAGTGCCACAAAGGTAACCGAGGATCTTCTGGAAGCGGCAACTCGATTGAAAGTTGTGGGGCGTGCCGGAATCGGTCTTGACAATGTCGATATACCGGCGGCTACGAAACATGGTGTGGTGGTAATGAATACGCCGGGGGGTAATGTTATAACAACCGCCGAACATGCCATCGCCATGATACTTTCCTTATCACGCAATATACCCGAGGGGACCGCGTCATTGAAGGCAGGAAGATGGGACAAAAAGAAACTCCAGGGCAGAGAGATATACAACAAGATCCTCGGGGTTATTGGCTTTGGTAAAATCGGATCCATTGTTGCGGATCGTGCCCGGGGACTGAAAATGCAGGTCATTGTTCACGATCCCTATGTTACGCCGGAACAGATTGAAAAAGCCGGTTTTGAAAGTGTTTCCCTGGAAGAGTTATACCGCAGGTCCGACTATATCACCATACATGTTCCAAAGCTAAAAAGCACCACCGGCATGCTCGACAAAGAGGCTTTTGATAAGATGAAGGACGGTGTAATGATCGTAAATTGTGCCCGTGGCGGTATTGTTAATGAAGCGGATCTTTATGATATTCTGAAGTCCGGCAAGGTCGCCGGAGCCGCACTGGATGTCTTTGAAAAAGAACCTCCCGGAGTTTGCCGGCTCTTTGATTGTGACCATCTGATTTGCACGCCTCACCTGGGAGCATCCACCCAGGAAGCCCAAACCAAGGTGGCGGTCCACGTGGCCGGCCAGATCATCGATTATCTGAAGAACGATACCATTTTGAATGCCGTCAATGTCCCGTCTGTCACCGGCGATCTTCTTAAAAAACTGGGCCCGTTATTGACCCTGGCAAACCAGATGGGAAGTCTCCAGGCCCAGCTCACCCAAGGCGCTCCAAAGGAAGTCGTCATTGAGTACGCCGGCGATTTCAAAGGCCTTGATTTAGCTCCGGTCTCCATCGCGGTTTTAAGAGGGTTGCTAACTCACGTAGTCAAGGATGATGTGAATTATGTCAATGCGCAAGTCCTTGCAAAGGATAGAGGAATAAAAGTTACGGAAACAAGCAGCGATGAATCCGGGGAATATCTCAACCTGATTACGGTGCGGGTGATTACCACGGAGACGACCAACACGGTATCCGGAACCATATTCGGGAAAAATGAACTCAGGATCGTAAAAATTAATAATTTCCGGCTCGAACTCATCCCGACAGGCCATATTTCACTGATATATAATTATGACAAGCCGGGCGCCATCGGGAGTTTCGCAACGCTTCTGGGTCAAAATAAAGTTAACATAGACCAGATGCAGGTGGGACAGGAAGAAGGCGGGGAAATGAACATTATTTTTCTCAAAACAAATGTATCAATTCCTCCGGAGCTTATTGAAAAAATGCTTGAACTGGAACTTATTAAAACGGTCACTCCCCTTGAGTTTGACATGTAATAGGGACGATCCGGAACTAAAAAAGTTAAAAGTGTTTAAAGTGATCTAAAGTGCCTAAAGTTATGGTGTCGCTTCGCACCGCTGATTTTATATAATTCACAGAATTCCTTAACCCTGGCCCAGACCGATCACCAATACGCTATATTCAAAAATGCAGGTTTGCAATGATGTATAGCCGATATCAACATACATGGACGAGTCGCACCAGGGCGGGCTTTAGCTCACTTTAAACTTTAGTTCACTTCAAACTCTTGCAACAATTCTTTAGGCAAAGCCATAACACTCTACAATAATGAAACTGTTTGACAGTCACTGCCACCTGGATGATCGGGCGTACGACGACGATATCACAGAGGTTGTCGCACGCATGAATTCCGCGGGTGTTGCTGCGGCAATGATCGTAGGTACAACCCGGCCACGCTCCATCAAGGCCGTTTCCCTGGCGGAATCGTTCCCCGGTCTGTACGCTTCGGTGGGAATTCACCCGCATGATGCCAAAAGCTGCGATGAAGAGACGCTCAAAACCCTTAAAAACCTTTCAAAAAATCCCCGTGTTCACGCCTGGGGAGAGATCGGACTTGATTTTAACCGAATGTTCTCACCCAGAGAAACCCAGGAAAAGTGGCTGATCCGGCAGCTCGAGGTTGCCGATGAACGGAATCTTCCGGTTATTTTTCATGAGCGGGACAGCAACGGCCGTCTCATCGATATTCTGAAAACCTATTTTAAAAATGTAAAAAGCGGAGTAATCCACTGTTTCAGCGGCAACAAAATAGAGTTGAAACAGTATCTTGACTTGGGTCTTTATATCGGGATTACCGGAATTGTGACCATCAAAAACCGAGGCGCGGATTTGCGCAAACTTTTACCCTTTATCCCTGTGGATCGTATTCTTATTGAAACCGATGCCCCTTACCTGACACCCGCTCCCGAAAAAAACCACACTCGGCGGAATGAACCTGCCTTTGTGCGGTCTGTTTTACTAAAACTGGCAATGATCAGAGAACAAAACCCCGAAGATCTGTCCGCTAAAATTTGGGACAACACCTGCCGCCTGTACGGTATTGAACCCTAAAACTTCATTCTTTTCTTCCATATACATCACGCCCAAAGGCTGTAAAAATTGCCGAAGAATGGCACCGGAACTTCTAAAAATTGTCAAACACTTTATCGGCTGCAATCCTCATATTTAAGCTAACCACCTGGAATCCTATCATTTTTATGTTTTTTTAGCGTACAATAAGGATTTGGCATGATTTCTGCTTTATCTTTGCTTCAGTGTAAAATATCTGGGGAAGATCTATGTAATCATTATGTATTAATGGAGTTAAATCCCGATATCTAACCAAAACATAGGGGGTCAAGCCATGAATCACAATGGAAATCCAGTCCACACCAAAGGAGATAAAAATGTCTTTTGTCCTTATTATGACAATTGTCTGGATCATGCTGTCGAACTTCATTGGGAATATTGGACCTGTCTGCATTGCCAGCATAAGCAAAAGGAAACCTTCGTTCAAGACGCTTTATTGTTGACGAAAGACGCTGATCCGTATTATTCGTTTTCGCCCTATCTTTACAGGAAAGCGGCAAATATGAACTTCGGGGCTTCGCCCCAATTGGAATAAACAGGTTGCCATAAAATACTTGTTATTACAATAAGTTGTAGAATTTTATAGACGTTCTGTTGTAGACCGCAGGGTCTCCCCTGTGCAGAAAGTTGCAATATACCAGCCATGCATTTTTGAAAAAAAATATATGGTAAAACTTGAAAGGGATCAATCATGAGCTTAGCGTATCAAGAAAAGGCGGTTATTTCCATCAAGGATCTATCGGAAAGAAAGTTTAAGCCTTCTGTACCGGAAAAATTAAACCAAACCGGACTCAACGAGAAGCTTGTCGAAAATCTTATCTTTAAACTCCTCCTGAGTCGGGGAGTAATGACCGGCAGAAAAATTGCCGATGAAATCTGTCTTCATTTCGCAATTGTTGAGCCGATCCTGTCGGATTTAAAAAAGCAACTGTTTCTGACCTACAAATCCGATGCCGGCATCAATGATTTCGCATACATTTTGACAGAACAGGGACGAACCAAAGCGCTCACCGCTTTGGAATCTTCTGCCTACGTGGGGTCCGCTCCGGTTCCCTTCTCTGACTATTTGAAAAGCGTTGAGAGCCAGTCCATTCAAAAAGAAAATCCTGGAATTCAAGAATTACAGGATGCATTCCATGACTTAATGCTGGAGAAATATGTCTATTATACCCTAGGGCCGGCAATCAATTCGGGCAGAGGCGTGTTCTTGTATGGTGCACCGGGAAACGGTAAGACATCCATCGCCAAGAGAGTTCACAAATGCTTTAAAGATGCCATTTATATACCCAAAACACTGCTTATCAGTGGTGAATTGCTGAAATTCTACGATCCCCAGTGGCACAAGCCTATTGAGAATAAAGGGCTTAACTATGACAAACGATGGATTAAAATCGAACGGCCCGCCGTTATCGTGGGCGGAGAAATGGATTTGGATTCCTTGGGAATCAAGTACAATCTCGAAACCAAAATTTCGGAAGCCCCCCTTCAGATGAAAGCCAATTGCGGCACCTTTGTGGTGGATGATTTCGGCCGTCAGCGGATCAGCCCCCGGGATTTGCTGAACCGATGGATTCTTCCCCTTGAAAAGCGAATTGATTTTTTGACTCTATCCAACGGGATTAAATTTCAAGTCCCCTTTGACGAGCTGCTTATTTTTTGCACCAACATAGACCCGAAAGAGTTATTAGACGAAGCTTTTTTAAGACGCATCCCCTATAAAGTAAAGCTCAAGGACCCGTCAGAAGATAAATTTCGTCACATCATGAAGTTTATGGCACCCAAATATGATATAGAATATGATGATGATGCTGTAGATTATTTAATTGATAATTATTTTCGTGGAAAACGCCCGTTCAGAAGCTGCCACCCCAGAGACATACTCGAACAAATTGTCAATGCCTCAGCCTACCAGCGCATACAGCCCAAATTTACGAAAGACCTAATTAAACTGGCAGCGTTCAATTATTTTGCCGCGATGGAGCATACACAGACAAATAAAGTGTAATTCTCAATTGGCCTCCGGCCCGTAGGGCCTACGCCCCGGAGGGAATGTTGGAATGGTGGAACAATGGAATACTGGCCCCTGTGAAATAAAACAAAGGGTTGATTTTTAATTAATTGACCGACATTTATAAAATTCTTGATTTTTTGGGCTATAATGCCGACAATGAGGGCATAATCCATAAAAAGAGGGTAATGACATGAAACCAAAATTACAAGTTGAAATGAAATTACCCGTTGAAATATTTAAAGATGGGTTGGTTTATGTTTCCTGTTGCCCTATTTTTGATGTGTATTCTCAAGGTGATACCGAAGAAGAAGCCAAAAAAAACTTAATAGAAGCCCTAACAGGTTTTATTATTACGTGTTATGAAATGGGAACATTATCGGAAGTGCTCAAAAATTCTGGTTTTTCACCCGGTGAAAAAATAGACCTTGAGGAGCCAGAAGATCAAGATGTAAATTTTATAGATATCCCCCTGCCATTTATGTATAAAAAAACTGGGCCTATTGAATGTCTCGCCTAACTCTATAGCGCTACGCTAAATCATACCACCGGTGCTAAGATAAACCAGGCCGTTGATTCACACGAGGACCAAAGCAATACCCCGCAGAAAGAAACCTATCCCGCCTGGCATTAATAAATAATACCCCGCTGGCCACCTACATAGCGATGTTTAAAGGGTGATGCTTAAGATAAGGATCCTGTTCTATCAGCATTGATAAGACGGTAGATGCGCTTATTGGTGGGAAGGATTATCAATATGGATTGCTTTTAGTATATTCTTGATTTGATGGCCCATGCAACTTACATTTCGCTCTTTGAAAAAATATTTTTACAGTTATTGGAAATTATTCTGACAAACCAATCAGGTATATGTGAATTGCCACCAACTGGGCTGAAGATTTTTGTACACCGAGCTTGGGACATC